>Ga0131853_10003699_pt1 | contig 27491 bp, 9 predicted proteins | sample TergutLab28metaG_FD_92764 | JGI IMG/M metagenome (GOLD analysis project Ga0131853, IMG submission 92764) | Labiotermes labralis P1 segment gut microbial communities from Petit-Saut dam, French Guiana - Lab288 P1 (version 2) (version 2) | ecosystem: Host-associated > Arthropoda: Insects >...
CAACAAGTAGTCGCAAGCTCCTGAAGATGGACATATTAACGTCTGAAACATGTTGAGCAGTAGATAATAAAGCAAGTGTCATCTAGTTGGTCAACCTTTATTCAAATATCAAGATGATGCACGATCCAGTACGCATAAGATTCAATAATGATGATTTGTAGATTAATGCCGTATCTCTTTTTACCAGCTAGAGACCAGCAGTAACAATGTTTAGGCCTATTATCTGCTTTAACATGCTAAACTCTGAAATCTTCAAACACACCTTATTTATGGGTTTCAAATTATTATCGGAATAAGGGGAGATTTTTTTCTTATACAACAATAATGACCTGGTTGTTGTAGTAGAGACTCGGTGTGTTCTGGGAATTGTTTAGTTATATATTGTGCAAATGAATTTCAGATTGTAATTTTTCAGAGCGAGTTTTATACAGCAAAGTCACAATAAGTCACTTCCTACTTTGTTGCCGATGTTCCTTTCTCTGTTGCAAAGACTTACCTGTTAATGAGGTAACTTGGATTTAACAGCTCTATGTTCCGTGAATTATAAAAAATGCCTGAATCAACTGCATATGAAAATTGCAGTTTTTTAGACGCGTAGGAAAAATTTCGGAAAAGACGTCGTGGGTCGTGTCTGTCTGTCTGTCTGTCCTATCCGTCCGTCCGTCCTCCTGGAAAAACTAGGCTCCAACTGAAGGGTTTTCATGAAATTTGATATCTGTTTCTTCAAGACTATGTCAAAATAATTCTTTTCATTAAAATCTGACAAGAATAACGAGCAGGGTACATGAAAACCAATACACATTTTTTATCATAGCTTGTTCAGTTTTTCTTAGAATGGGAAATATTTCATATAAAAGCTGTAGAGAAAATAAACAGACGCATTTTGTGTTCAATAACTTTCTTTAGGAAACTGTGCCGTTATAAGGTAAAGTGGAAAAATTTAGTAAGGTCGGGAAGGCCACAAATTACAATATGGCGCAAGCGCAGTGCCTACTGGATACCTAAGCTACAAACACACTCTCAGAACGTGTATTACTTATCGCTTTCCCACTGCAACAATGGTTACACGAACGCGCGTCGATGTTACGTTATACGTACATCACCTGTCATGTTTAATATTCAAGCAGACATTACGTAGGGTAATATCGGGTGACACGGCCCAGAGTAGAATCAGGTCTTGTAACATGCTGAGTGGCTGGAAAGTTATTCCAATAGCATTGTAGGTAAGGCTTGAACAGCGATTGTATGTGTACAACTTTCAGACTTGAAATCTGGCCACACAAAGAGAGCGTACCTGTATATACATCGTCGTCATCATCATCATCATCATCATCATCATCATCATCATCATTGTCATCACATATGTTTCATGGAGATGGGCCACATGTTGACCCGTTCCGGTCTGTATATACATTCCAAGACTAAACGTACCAGTTCGCACTACAAAAAGAATATAGAGTATTTCGGTTAGAAAAAGTCCATGAAGTTGGCGTAGAAAGGTAATCGGTATACAGTAGGGCCTCGCTTTACGACGGTTCGTTTTACGACGATTCACTTTTACGACCCTTGTCCAGTCGGTCCAAGCACTCCCGACTTGTGGTGCATCACTGTAGCAACTCAAGCGTCCTTTCTCCACTTAAGTGCGCTTCTAGCTTTTTTCCGGTGTGCACGCGTTTCTTATTTTTTTAAATTTGAGTGCAGTTCTTTTAAGTTTATTGTGAGTTTTCTACTCATGACGTCCATCAAACAAAACACAAAAGAAAAAATCAAAACAATTGACGTTACATTCTTTCTTGGTGTCTTCTGAACTACAGCTTGGGCCTTCTTCAACAAAACAAAAAGTGATTTGATTGATATTTTTTCAATTATTTGTGTTACTTTCTGTATACCTAATTCAGTAAATTAAAATTGTATGTCATAATGTAAAGAAATATTTTAATTATAAAATTATTTGACTAATTTGTTTGGTCTTTGAACGTATCTCAATCTAAACCATTCAAATAATACTCGTTTTACGACAATTCGATTTAAAACCAAATATTCTAGAACGTAACCCGTCGTAAAACGAGACCCTACCGTATTCTCTGACGGTTATGCATGGTACATAAACACACCGTGTGGACATTAGTGTTAAACCTGGTGGTACGTAAACTAAAGACTAGGATTTATAGGATTAAAAACTCTGGTGCAAAGGTAAGATCTTCCTGTACACTCCATGAGAACTTATGGGGGAGTGACGTTACAGCTCCATACACAGTCTTAACCTGGGCACAAAATGGAGGCCATTGATCAGCCTGATATCCCGGTGGCTCTAGTCCTTTAAAAAATCTCTGATACAAGTAGTTGCCCTGTAGGGGAAAGACGCCTATTATGGGGAAGTTTCCTAATAATGAGAAGTACATTATTTCATACCAGGAGGTTCTGCGCTCCGAGCTTAAAAATGTAAATCATTAATCAGATGAGGTTATTAAATGTAAACATATAATAAACACTCAGTTGCTCAAGATCTCGATACTGATTGGGTGTTTTTTTTGGTGCGCTCTGAATTTTTGCTTATCCCTAAACTGTGACTAACGAGCCGTTGAAGGTAAGTTATTTTTGTAAATCAGGTTAGTGTTTGGTTCTCTTTGAAGTTAAATCTTAAACCCTTGTTGTGTTTCATAGGTACAATTTTACGTCCTTCTCTTTTATTCGCACTTTGTCTCAAGCACCTCTCTTCGCCTATTATGGGGAGGTCTGAAGATCCCAATATGGGGCTCCGCATATTAGAAAGTCATTACCTTATGAATTATTCCTTCTGAGTTATATAAAATTACAGATGGCTCGAAGGCAAAAATGGGACCAAGAAAGGATGAAAGCAGCTATGGAGGCTATGAGGAGCAAAGAAATGGACAGCTATAAAGCGTCCAGAGTTTTCAACTTACCACAAACAACACTACAAGGTTTTGTTAAAGACTGGCAGAAAAGCTCATGAGAAGCAACAAAACAAAACTGGGTAAGAAGAGAGTCCTTTCTTGTAAAGTACAAAATGATCTGGTTGAGTACTGTCTTTTCATGCAGAGAAAGTTTTTGGGCTTAACAATGGTACACGTCGTGCACCTCGCTTACCAACTTGCTGTAAGAAACGGAATTAAAAACCAATTTTGCAAGAGAAATTAAAAGACTGGAAGGAAGTGGTTGAAACATTTCCTACGTTGTCATCAAGAAATTCAGTTACAACCACTGCAATTCTTCACTCTCAAGAGCGAGGGGTTTCACTCCTGAATCAGGAGCTCAGTTTCTTTAAATATATGAACCCGCTACGTACACAATTCAACATAATCCTGCAAGACGAAACTAGCACCACTATTGTACAGCAGAAACATAAGAAAATATTAAGATTTAAAGGTAAGTGTCAGATATCTTCTGTTTAATCCGCAGATCGGGGATTTCTCTTGACAGTCGTCACCTGTTTGAGTTCAACTGGACACTTCATTCCTCAGTTACTTGTATTTCCAAGAAAATATATGAAACAAGATGTGATGAATGGCTCACCGCCTGGATCAATCCACGCGTGCCATTTCTCGGGGTGGATACAGAACGAGATTTTCACCCTGAGGTTTCTTAATTTCATCAAACATAAAAAGCAGACAAAAAAGATCCTGTAATCGTTGGATTGGACGGACACTTTTCACACACAAGGAAATTGGAGGTCATTGCTTTAGCTCGAGAGAATCATGTTGACATCATTTGTCTCCGAGCTCACAACAGCCACAAAATTCTATGCTTGGATAAAGCTTTCATGGAGCCCCTTGAAATATTCTACTGACAAGAATTTGAAAAAAAAATAGTTCAATTCAAACCTAGCGCTTGTCACCGTCTACCAAATTGGCGAACAATTCGGCAATGCGTACAAGCAAGCTGCAACAGGCGAGATAGCGGCTAATGGCTTCCGGGTGACGGGCCTTTTTCCTTGTGACAAGAACATCTTCAGACCACACGAGTTCCCTCTAGCCTTAGAGGATACATATTCTGCACCTGTGAACCATCCTGCTTTGATGAATACCAGCGATCAGCCACCATTCAATTCTGCTTATTTTTCGCCGTTACCTTCTGCTGAGGATTTTCGAGCATCAGATATCCGTCCTGTGCCAAGCCTGAACTTACAGCCAAATAATCGTGGCGGAACAGCAAAGAAAGTAACGGATTAATCTAAAAAAAATTTGTTGGGGCAATTCAGAAAAAAAACAGGCCACTAAATCCAAAACCGATCGGCTTACGTCGAAAGCTCTTCTTGGGCCTTCAAAAAGAAATAAAAGAGAGTTTGCCAGGATGCAACTGCGTCTGACACTTTATAAGATTCGAACACTAACCTAGCTGTTCCTTTTGCTGACTATTCGACGGAAGAAGAGGAACAAGACGCTGACTGTGTGTACTGTACTGGTCGCTTCGCTGAATACCACAATGGAGAAGAGTGGATACGATGTGCCAAATATTGTAGATAGGTGCACACACTGTGTGCAGGTATGGATGAAGATTTTGTTTGTGAACCTTGTCAGGGAAAAACACGTTTTTTTCTTAGTTTCTACCTTTGTAGTTGTAATTTTTTAAATTCCGTAACTCTACTTTGTGATATCTGTGTCAATTATTCACCTCCCCAAACTGGAAACACATGTGCGCCTAATTAAGGGATATGAAACTTTGAACACAACGAATTTAATCCATCAGCACAGACCAGAAGCTAATGTGTTCCATTCAGTTGCATTTCACCCTGGTTTTCTTTGACCTTCCTAATGGCATATTTGAAAGCAAGGTTGCAGAGCGTTGGTTAAAACCATTTCTCTCTTCAGACCTTTCTGATTGTGAAATGTATGAGACATGTGCTTACCGATATGAACTGTGCTGTAGGTATCATTTAAAGACGGTTTAAGTAACCTAAATAATTTCAGAGATATACAGCACGCAGTAGATATGATACACGAAACCTTCTCGTAACCGATTCATATTCTGTCTGGCAGGAAATAAATAGCCTATATACTTTCCCATTTTATTTATACTTTTTGTAAGTACTTGAGGATTGCCTAATACCTTATCAGTAGTTGATCTGTTACGTTGAAATACACACTGGTTATTCACAAAAATTTGAGTGATGACAGGCTTTCACCGCGAAGTATCTGAGAACCGCGTTCTTCTGTTATTACGCAAGGGGTGTGTGTACTTATGGAGTTAATTTTGAGAAACAAATGTCGTGTGAAATTTTGTGTAATTTGAATATTATTATTTTTTTTTTTGCTTTCATGATTAAACCAGCTTGCCCTGATTGATTATAATTTTAGCACACAAACTGTATACCTAACATCGAAGTGGTGTAGTTATAGAGATAAAGTTAACAGAACAGTACTTAGAATGTGCTCCATGCGAATTGGATATTTCATCGGGCTTATTTAATTTCACTAAGTAGAGCCTAATAACGAAAGTAAATTATCAGATTGAAAAATGTTTTATTGTAACTTTAGTTCGAGTTCTCGGCTGACTGTTTTATAGGCCCTTACCTTGGGAACCTAATTACACAAAATTCAAAAGAACGTTTTAATATATATTAATTGACCATTTTTCCATCTCGTGTACGTATACATTTACGTTTTTCCTTCTTCATTTCCCGTAATACGAGTTTCTGTTTATTTCAAAATGGACAGTATTTTTTCAACTCCTCTCTCAACTCTATCCAATTAGAGTTAGCCTATATATTAGACTTTTTCTTTACAAAGACGGGCAGTCTTTCATGACCTTCGTATATTTTTAATACTTCTGTTGAAATTTAATACTTTATGAAGGTTTGTTTCTTAATGAATACGGTTGTTTTTTGCTATTCAGGTATTATGTGCCTTCTTTGCTACCCTGCAAGACGCGAACAGTGAAATGAAACGTGTTTTATTTATAATGAGAGGCCTATTAAAACGCGAGTGTTCCCCGAAATGAAGTGTATCTAATGAATACAAAAACTTCCATAATGGAGCATGGTCTTCATTAATACTGGTTCGTGTTTCTTGGGACATTCTTCTGTTTTACTTAATTCCATTTTCTTAATTGCACTTTTTATTTTATTTTATTTCGCACATGAATCTTCAAACTTTCTTTATTATATTTTTTTCCACTAAAAGGGCTTTCCGCTAAACATTTTTTGCGGTAACCAGATGGCATGATACGGATTTGTTACCTTAATGTCAATACAGTTGTTCGAACAATAGAAAGGTCGTATTGCACAGAGGTAATTGTAGCTATGTGCAAGAAGCCATTGCTATATCGTGAAGTTGTTCCGGCACTTCTTTCCAGTAACTCGTAACACGAACATTCATAAACTTAATATTGTATACTTTCCGTACAATTGACACACATAAACAAGTTTATTACCAACTAACTGTGACAGTATTTAAATTGCAACGTACTCCTACTTGTTTCGACCACTGTCCCTATCCATTATCAGGGAGAAAAAAGATTCAAAGACTTACACGACATTGTTGCGTAGTTTGTTGATTGTAAATGTTAAAAATACTAATTCTATATTAATGTTAATATACACTCCGTTAACACACCAAATATATATTCTGTTCATCATTAGCTATATTTGCACTCAAAACACCTAAAACTGTAAAATAGTATTTAATTTTAATTCTTAATTTTCAGATTTTCCACTCCATTAAAGCTCGAGACAATTCCATTCTCTCAAGATGTCTGTGCAGCACTCTAAATTTTCATATTATTTCTTTGTTGCAACCATTTTAACACAATTGTTCCATAATACTATACATCGTTATTCAACAGTATATTTTCATTAATATTCATTCTTTATATATTACCATTGACAATCGACAAACCACATAACAACATTGTATTTTTTTTTGACGTTTTGCTGACCGTACATCTCAGTAAATAACGAACTTGACGCACAGAATTTTTGTTTTAGAATAAGTTCATTGCATGTCTCTACATGTTTAGAGGAAATGTGCTCATCATCAGGAGGTTAAAATTGCATTACACAGCCTCTGATATCATCACACCTATAGATGTGATGATACCAGAGGCTGTGTAATGAAATTGTTACCTCCTGATGATGAGCACATGTCCCCGAAACATGTAGAGGTATGAAATAAACTTATTGTAAACAAAATTTTGTGCATAAAGTTGGTTAGTTACTGGGATAAATGAACTGCAAATTTTTGCATTCTTATATTTTAAGTTAGGTAAGAATAATTACTGAGATAAACATTTTATATGTGTTTGAATATTGTTGCTCCTTCAGGATGCTACGAATCTTAGCCGAAACATGTAGTAGTACATTTGTAATTCAATTTCCGGTGCAGTTATTTGGTAATAAACTTGTTGATATGAAAATATTCATGTTTTAGAATTCGTAAATTTAAAAATATTTCTTATTATTTTGGTTAAACAATGCTGTCAGTCATAATTACGATACACTCACTCAAAAAACGACAAATTGTTCTATTATTTTCAAATAAGTGTTTCCGTGTAAAAGGCCTTCATCAGGTCGACACACAGGAATAAAAGATCATGTAAACCTATATATACAGATTATATGGATTTGAGGTTTCAAAAATTCACAATACATAATTTTATTATATTTATCTGTGTAATATTTGTATTTAAAATTAAAACTTTGGGAGTATTTCAGATCAGTTAGCATCGATGGTATGGTGACTAGGAATGGAGAATTGAAAGAGACCTCTTAAGGAACAGCTGTGCTGTTTCGGGCTACTATCCTTACAGTTACCTGGAGGGAATGAGGAAGTTAAAGAAGAATATCTGTAGTATAGGCGGTGTTCTGGCCACAGTTGGAGTTGGAGACTCCTTATCTACACATGTATGCTGCTAGGCAAATTGTTTGATAACTTAATGTCTTGTGGTACAGAGTTTTGGTGTCTGCATATTAGGCACAGTAACTAACTAGCAGTACGAGCATACAAAAATATCATCGCCATATTCCAGAATGCTGCAGTATTAATATTCATTGCACCATTGCAAGCCACTGGCTGACAACGAACAATAAATGAACAGAGTCCTCCTTTCAGCAAGTTGTTATTTTCCTAGAAGTTCGAAGGAATTGTCTGTCCTTGTTGTAAATTTTAGAATCGTTACCGTGTTCATAAAATTCTGCCACTGGCCTAATTCTAAGCCAGTTGAACACACTGATCCTGGAAGGATATACTGAAAATTATAAATGAATATTTCTATAAGTATCAACAACGCCTGCTGTGGTTTTCAAAATGTGTGTGATGTGACAGTCAATAGCCTGTGCGAAAAATGGGTAGCATGCCAATTGATGACAAGTTGGGGAAGAAAATGTTTAACGTGACAGTTCTGTTGTAGCAGAACAAAGGCGGCGCTGGGACAACATACTGTATGAACGGGGACCGAAGTATTTAAATTATCAGTTGGAGACTGATGAGGGGTTAGCTGAAATGAGTGGCTTTCGAAACTTTTCAATTTTGTTTTCACATGCATCAGATAATTTTTGGAAAGATTTTCTCTGTTTTAACCGCACGTTTTTACAGTCTTCAATTGTGCCCTTTAAAGTTATTTACAGCATTTTATTGACGGCAATCTCTTTTCTGTGCTGCATTACGAAATATGCCAGCCTCTTCTATCCTACTACACGCACACTTGTGTGTGTGTGTGTGTCTAATTGTGTGTGATCTAGAAACCTCAACAATGTGGTGGCCTTGTTCCGATTTGGACTGTTGAGCCGCAAAAATAATTAAACCATCTAAAGCACGAAATCGATCTAGGGAGTTCTGTGTAACATTTTTTGTCCAAACTCACAAAGAAAACAGTTAGTCTCCACCACAAATACTAATCAGCCATTGGTGTTACGAGAGAAATAGTGGTTTTTTGTGCTAATCTTACGAAACAAATAAGTAGATTTTGCCGGGAAAATGCAAGTATAGAAACGTTAAAGCATATAGCTTATTAAGTCTGTGGGACAGAGTCGCTCATCAGAATCTGATAGTTCCTCAGCTAGTGTGGAAGTTATCCGAACTTTATGGAGCAAGAAAGTTCATTACCTTGTACAGAAGAGCCCGCTGCTTGTCCTTGTCATGAGGCAGATCAATTCAGTCAATGCCTTCACAAAAGATTTAAGATTCAGTTTCATATTATCTTCCAGTCTAAGCCTCGGTCTTACAAGTGTTTTTGTGTTAGGTTTCCCAACCAAATCGCTCTACGCACCTGTCTTCTCCCCTACCCTCACAACAAGTTCCATTCTGTCAATCTAATAATATTTGGTGAGCAATGCAAAACATGAAGGTTCTCGTTTTGTAATTTTCTGTAGTCTCCTGCTCTTTCTACCCTCTTGGACCCAAATATCTGCTTAACACACCATTCGTTAACACCTCGGCATATATTGTTTCCTCTATATGAATCTCAAAGTTTGGCGCCCACATAAAGCAACAGGTAAAATGTAGTTCAAAATATTCGTATTTTGAGATAGCTAAGGGAAGACAGTGTATGGAGAGGGAGGTGGCGAGAATTTCCTGAGTTCATCCTACTCTTAATTTCTTTATGAATGCAATTTTAATTCTGGGTGTCGTTCCTAAGTATTTGTACTTTACTGCATTTTCACTAATTTATTACTCTACTTACGTTGCGAAATTTTTCCTGCCTGCTGTTTAGAAGACGTGTAGAAGTACGTATGTAGTTGTCCCATCCTCTTCCCTCAGACCAAACTGATTACCGGCGATTTATAAAGACCCTGTGAGACACTGTGTTTTTTTTTTGTACAGGGTGTATGTTTTCGCCTACTCGAATGGTATAATCAACATTTAAAGTACAGTAGATGGCACCTGCTATAACTTATGTGCCCTTGAACTGTGAACGATCAGACATATATTTTCGTTATAGTTCAGTCATTGCTTGTAATTATATCTAATTTATATCGTTACAAATTAAACACTCCTAATTCCCTTTACAGGTAAACAGAAAATCAGTAGTGACTGTGATGGCCATTTGAATTCGAATTATCACATTCGAAGTTATACGTAGACAGACAGACAGACAGACAGACAGACACCCTTCGTGTGTCTAATTTCGTAATTTGATTCTCTTATTTGCTCATCCGAGGACGTCATTTTCAGTACCATACTGCTCCCCACAGACATGTATGGAGCTGTCCAAATGTTGTGCACCCTTGAGGCTGTTTGGCTTAACGGTCGAGTCCGGTTGCCTAACCAACTATTGTTTGACAGATGAATGGCAAACACGGTGCTTATTTCATACCCATATTACCCCTAAACGTTTCGACATACAACGTGTATTTGTCTTTCTATAAATGAAGATAGATAGAACCTTAACGTCGAATTCTGCGACTTGCTTTCGCACGTATCTTGTTTGCAGTTTCTTTATTTTCCGCGCTATGAGTACATTTGTGGAAGTTAGTAAATAAATTATTATGCAAATTACAAAAATATAAATAATATTTAGCAAATATTTTTTAAGGTATATATATACATATATCTTACTTTGTCAGGAAACGAAGGCGTACGTATTTTATTGTGTCTGTTTGCTTGTCTTCTCACAGTTTCCTGTCTTTCTCCAAGTAAATTTTGAAAGGATGAAAGGGATTTTACGCATTTTGACAAGGAAATTATGCAGTTATAAAAATTTCTCTTCTTGTTAATTTTAAATTCATAACAGAGATATTATCGGCACGGAGCCTCTGAAAGTTTCTGGGGCGGGAGCAAGGATAGTTATATTTTACCTTGAAATTTGGTTTAGAATATTCTTAAATATGTGCATATATGTAGACTGCAATACATGAAATAGGAATCTCCCACTTTTTTAAAATTTTATTAATTGATCTGCTAACTTTAAAACTCTTGCACAAAGTTATGCGACATTTTGTAAGAGATCTACTCACAAATATAATTACAGACTGTGTATGAAGGGTCTCCGCACTTAAACAATTACAGCTGAATGTCTCAGATGCTTTACCTTGGAAATTTAGAATCTTTGTTGTTGGAAATTTGTATTTTTTTTAATATTTATTTATTTACTTCAATTGGGTTGTTACCCGGTGGCAGTGGTTATTTTACATGTAAACAAAACATGAAATTGATTATTACTAGATTTAAGTCGGTAGGGCTACATGAGAAGCATGTAGTGGCAACTTGGAATCTTGGGAACCATCTCAGCATTTGCTTATAGACACAGGGAAACAAAGAAAAACCTGTGTCGAGATGGCCGGTCACAGGACCTTCCAGTACTGACTTCTACGTACGAAAATGTTTCATTGACATATTGCTAATAAACTGCCTTTGACGGCCTAACCGTACATACAGCAGTTGCAAGGAAGTAATCAATACAGAAACTTCCCTGACTTTCTTTCTTAAAAGGTGAATTTACTGTAAGTAAATATATTAAGAATAAACATATCTGAGTACAGGCGTACCCCGCAGAACATATCCTCAGTTACTTTTGGTTTTAATATCCAAATTTCGTGAAGTTCACGTATGTCTCAATACGACTTTTTGCTGCCAACTTTTGTAAGCGAAAAATTTATATTAAATCTTCAGACACTCAGTTTAACATTTTTAGCAAAACGAGGTGCATGCAAACTGTAAATGTTACTGCATAAAACGCAACCATATTACTTGTTTGGTGATCAGGAAGGGATGCTTTAAGCATTTTACATCCTAGCATATATTTATGTACGTTGCACTATGTTTTAACTGTGATTTTGGAAAGTAGATGAGGGGGTCGTGTTGATATTGTAACGCAGTATAATTTTTCCCATTTAAAAGAACGGAAATTTGGCTCCCGGTGAGAGTTTTCGCTAAAAAGAAGTCCGATTTTAAGAACGAACTACGGACGTTAAGCGGGAGATGGCTGTATGATAGTTTATCGACATGTTTCTTTGTTACATGTTAACTTCTACATGTTCCGGTCCCGTGGACCAACTTCAGAGAAACCAGCTGGGGATGGCAGAATTATCCTGCGGGATCAGTTAGGATCCAAGGGAACCAAACATGTCGGAATTATTACGTAATAAATAAGATGGTGATAACCTGGGGTGTGAAGGTAGGATTACAGACTGGCACATAGTAAATAATGAATAGGTCTTGGCTCTTCTGGAATGTTACGCAGCGTAGATTGGTAGTTGCGGACGTTTCGGGACAAACTATCGCCAACATCTTCAAGGGTAAAGCAGTTCAGGTCTTCTTGGACTGCTTGACAGTTGAAGATGGGATTGATAGGTTGTTTCGAAACGGCGGTAACTAATTATCAATCTGCGCTGCGTGACATCCAAGAAGGGCGAATATGTCGTTTACACAGCGGCGGGAGGCCTAAAATCAAGCAAGCAATGAATAATGTCAAGTATTTTTTTGTACTTGAATAAACTCATAAAGTAAAGCTTTCGGCAGACTGTAACCGACGACACAAGTATTCGGCGCTCAGTTGTAGGATGTAATGACAAATACGGGCCTTTCAAACATTCAGCACCGTCAGAAAATGAAGAGTACTTAATAACCGATAGTTAAGGTCTTTGCAAGGAGTCTGCCTTGAGAAGACATTCTCTGACGTGGTCAAGAACATTTCGTACCTTCTGTGTAACCAGGAAGTTAATTCCAGTGTTTACAAGAGCCCGCGGCTCGTCCCCGCGTTATGTCAAATCCGGTCCACTTACTGGCACCGACATTACTTTAGGTAAATGTGACCTCATATTCATATACGCATGTCTTCCAAAACACTTGTAATTTACACGTTCTGCAATTAAATTTCTGTTTGCCTTTATCCTCTCCCTCACGCCTGCTACAAGTTCAGTATTTTTTTGCGCCTTCATATGTTCACCAGGAAAAAATTGCGATATACAGCACACAGTACATAACCTGTTATTACGTAACGCTTACCTTTTGCTTTACTTCACTTTACTAATGTACGTATGCTCTGCTATGTACTCTGCCCTGAAATATAATGGATAAGATTAGGCCTCTAATAAGACTTGCATGTTTACGGGCTCTGAGACCGTTCATTGTGACAGAATTGTAGCTTGTTTCGAAGAAGTCTGCTGCCTCCATTTTCAGAAGTATTTTAAAGAACAAGCAACAGTTTTTCTCCTAAACATTTTTAACCTTATTAAAATACGTTCCATTTTCATGCATAAATCAGATAAAAAAAATACAATTAACCAACAAATCCACTTTAATATTCTATTATGTATTTTATTAACAATATTCTCACCAATATGTTTCGGCCAGTAATCCAGTCATCTTCAGGTTGATGTTCTTATTACGAGAATGCAATTGTGGTTGGCTGCGTCACTGTCAATACGTAATAATTAAAATTATATAATTTCGTTTAAAAATATTTAAGTAATATAAATGTAGGCTAAGACTGAATAATTAGCCTCTGTTATGTATTACTTAAATAATTTTAACGAAAATTACGTAATTTTAATTATTACGTAGTGATGGCGACACAGTTAACCACAATCATATTCTTGTAATTAGAACAAAACCCTGAAGTTGACCGGATTACCGGTCGAAACATGGTGGTGACAATATTGTTAATAAAATACATAATAGAATATTAAAGTACATTTGTTGGTTATTTTGTATATTTTTGGATCTAGAACCTTCTCTTAGTGTACAGCGTGTTGCATCACAGAATATCATGATCTTGGTATTTACTATCGTGATAGCGTAGACCTTATTCTGAAAAAAAAATGTTCTTCCTTCAGGACTAGAGACCCATGTTTTAACCAACAGAGAAAATAAGTAATACTATCACTTCTACTTCTACTGCTACTACTACTACTACTGCTGCTGCTACTACTACTACTACTACTACTACTACTACTGCTACTACTACTACAACTACTACTACTACTACTAATAATAATAATATTAATAATCCAAGTCTTGTAAGAAAAATCGTTGTGTTTATATTCATTGCGACCTGATTCTACGGACCACAAGTATCGAGTCCTGTTTTGATTCCATGAAAGAAGAAGAGAGAACTGTTTTTTTATATACAGTTAATGTACTCTACTGCACCAGGAGTTTCTTAAAGAGAATAATCTGCGTTGAACGGACCTATTTGACTAATTGTGACAAGTGCTTAATTTACTCGTCGACGAAATGGAGAAAGGACGTAGAAGAGATGAAATTAGCTGGCAACTCGTTAGATATGCGGATCGCAATCCTGCGGCATTGCAACGTCACGTAACGTCCAAGTTTGGAACTAACTTCAGCGGAACAGATAGACAGAGAGACAGACAGACAGACATATACTTAGAACTGTGCCATGAGAGAGTTCCAGACTTTTAAATATTCAGTGATAGCTAAGCTGACTGAATGGCGAGGATTTATTTAATTTTCTTTATTTTTAGTGTTGCTATACACTTAATCATTTTTCGGGATCCGGCCATTGATACCATATTCGCAGTAGTTGGCTTTTGTCCCTACGCAAGACAAATTATTCTAGTCAACACCCTAATGGCCTACGTATCTGGCCAAATAGGTCTACAGTGTAACAGATGCTGAACAAAACAGATGTACAATGTATCAAGAGCTGTACAAATAGGTCTTCAATGTACTTCGCGGAAAATGCGCAGAAGCATTGAAGCTACTGTATTCTTGGAAAAAATTTCTGCTCTTGAAATTCGTAACTACAGGGGTGCTAGCAAGTCCTTAGCCCGACCAAGAAGGAAACAAGCTAATGTTTCTGTCAGAATGGCGTGAATTTCCTTCGGTACCTGACCTTGCAGAAAAAAAACTTGATGACAACTCACGTCTCGATGTTGTTGAAATCGCGCGCATCCCTGACATGCTTCCGAGCTTGTTCCCTTCCTCGTCGGGCTAAGGAGTAGAGTTAGTTATTGAAATGTGTTGTGTGTTAGGTATATCCCAAACAGTAAACAGTGTCCAACTAAAGAAGGCTAGAGTTAATGGATATCTTATAGTAAGACTTCTGTGGAAAACAAAAACATTATTTTGAAAAAAAGTGAAGATTATTTTGATGTTCCAGCAGACGGTACAAGTAGTAACAACAGGGCTATTAAGTTTTAATAACGCCTGTGAATCTTGAAGCTATGTGCATAATCTGTTAAACCACTTCCTTCCGCTAGTGAACTATTATGCAATACAAAGAGCAAACAGTAAATTGTATTTGGTGTGGTATTCGCTGTTCCTTAGATCCGTACGTAACGCATTCTTAAAAAGCACGCTTCGTAAGAAGACATTTCAATATCAAAGTACGTGAAACATTTATTACCCATTGTGGTTCAAATAAGTTACTGATGTGATTTGATCATTTATGCCTACCTTCGATATTCGGCAGTCTTTGAAGGATGGTTGAAATTTTTATTTTTTCTTATTAGTAGTTTCCATTATGTAAGGAAGAAATCTTCTGATTCATTAATTATAACCAACAAGATGCAACTATTTTTTATTATTTATCTCTAAAATGCTCTACATATTTTGGGCGGTTCCTCCGCCCATCATCAGGAGCACATAACTGTACATTCAGTCTCACGTATTGTCACCCAATACTGCTGCAGGCTGATATCATGGATGGGATGGAACTGCAGTTCCATCCCATCCACGATACTAACGATGCACGGACACACGAATATAAACAAAAGAAGAAATCTTCTGCCTTCGTTTTCTGTTGTTTTCTCTCTTGTCAAGTGCGAAGACAAAAGAAATCAATTACTCCTTTGTTCTCTTACATTCCTCGGTAAAGGAACCTTGAAAACCTTTTCACAGGATCAGGATTGAATAATGTGAGGATCAGTCATGTGTAAGGGACAGAATTAAGTGGGTTTGGGAGCCTAAATTTTATGTCTTCTCTCGAAAAGTTGACTGATTAACAGCGTGAAATTCAATTTTGTGTTAGAAGACCGAAGAATGGGAAAGGCACTTCAAGTGGGGAACTTTCTGCAAAAGTTATATATTCGTTGTCACAATTTGAGTAAAGAATTTGACATCTCGCAACTTGCAGAACTACGCACTCTGAAACCTTCTCATTTCGAACTTCTGCTGTGTTAATTTAGTTACAAAGCATTAGCCCATTACTGCAGTACAGCAAATTAGCCATTCGGTCATTCAATCCGGTGATGAATATGCGGTCTGCCAGTCCATAAAGCAGCCACTCAGCTGACCACCGCTCATCCAATCAACGAAATAAATAGTTCCATCCACCTATTCAACGAAGCCAGCTGGTTACTCTTTGTCCGTGTCCTGTCTAACCTCCTGAGGCATTATTGTCCTGCGATTTGCAAGTCAGTAGGCATGTTGATCCCTAGCTTCAACAAAACCTTCAACCTCGGTGTCTGTTTACTCGAGTGAGGAAACCTGTTTTTCCCTGTTGCAAGCCACGCTGCTCTGATCATCAGGTAGCTGGATTCAGCATAGAGATGTCCGGATAGCCAGTAGTCACTAAGGGACTCATTCCCTGCAGAGCTAAGTCATAAAATATGCACTGGAACTTGCCTTGTCAAACTATTTATTTGCGCCCGCGGGGTTTCCTTAAGTCGACTCGTCACCTGAGTGACTGTTATAGTGAGCCTGAGGGAGTAAGTCCTATGTAGTGGTCGCGCTTGGTCAAGCACAGTGATATTTGTGAAAGTCTGCGCTTGCCGCTCGTCGCCATCTGTCATTCTACTCCTATCACGACAAATGCAGTTTAATTAAAGTTTTCGTAGTAGAATACGATAATTTAAGACCGCTAATACCAAAACTCTTCATTGCACACTATCCTCAATTTCTTTTGCCAACATCTCCTCTTTACAAACCAGTTTCCTAAGATGTATCTTAATGTTACCCTCCGTAACATTTCCCGATGTTGCAGTAAAATGGTCATTTTCTGGGAGATTCATTCCGCTTAAGTCTGCTTACGTTGTGTCATAGTCAGATTCTCCACTCAAAATATTTCCTTCAAGTTTCAGTTATGTATTAGGAAAGTTCACAAAGGAACCTTTATGGAAGCCATCCTGTTGTGTTTATTGCTAAATAAAATACACTTATGCAGTCGAAAAAAGCTGTGTTTTGATTCAAATTGTGACTTTGCATGTGACCTACCCGTTTCGGTCTGTACATAAGCCATCGTCAGGAATGTATGTCACTACAAAAGTCTTATAAAGAAGGTAGAATAAAATCTACAAACCAAGGGCAATTTGGGTATTATTACATCTTCCTTTATGAGATTTGTGTATTGACATGCCTACGGATTGCCTAAGTACAGGCTGTTACGTGCATCACACATGTAGAGGCACAATTTGAATCAAAATATACCTGGGCTGTGTTCGCCTGAATGTGTGTAGTTTGTTCTAGTTCACAAAGTTTTGAGGATAACAAAAACAAATAAAACAGTATTGCAAATAATACAGTAGATCTCGAGCCTTTGGTTGCATTTTTGGGTTGTTGGATGATTGTTTTTAATTGCATTGCACAATATATGTACCTAACGAGAACATACAAGATAGCTGAAATTCGTCACGAGAAAGTCATACACCTTGGTTGTTGCCTGTTTTAGGGTAGTACACAATAATGTGCGTGGACTTGCTAAGAATTAGGGGGAAACAGGCGAGTGAAATGTCAATAACAGTTCGAAATTATAACTCCGTTATTATGAATGAGATTTATTAAAAACTGCACCGAAATTTTTGGTTCGAGGTGTCGTAATCGTGTCAAAAATCCTTCAGATAACAAAGCACCATTGAAATTTCTGATAACCTGAAGGGCCATGCAACATGACTTTCCTGTTTTCCAAGTGGCTGTCAGTAAGTGAAGGGTGTAGATTTGTTATGGTTTCGAGTTGTGACAGTAGTTCTGCTGTTCAACATTATCGACCGAAATGAACATTTTTTAAATTAATATTTTAATTTTTGATTTTGATGTATTTTGCACGTTTAGAACCTGTGGGTTCTTCTTCAGGAGGACGGTTGTATATGCAGTTATGGTATGGTAAATTTTACATGCAACAGTATAAAGAAGCTAGTAGGTAGAAGAGTGCATTTGCCTACTAGCCTGCTTATACCGATGCATGTAAAACACTATACCATAACTGCATACACAACCGTCTTTCTGAAGATATACCCTGGGGCTCGAAACATGTAGCAGACATAAAATTAAAAATTAAATTAGAGAATGTGCATTTCGTTGGTTTAGGTTGTGTAATTACTTTACAATGCACGGTGCAGAAACATAAAACTGTAGCTTTGCTAATTAAATTGATTAGTCTTAAAGCTTCTGGTGAATCGGGCCAGAAAAAATAAAAAATCATCTTCTATGTCCTTCAGTTGTCAGCCTTGTTTGCAGAAACAAAGCAACGGGTTTCGTAAAAAAGATTACAGGAATGGAGTTCCGTGGGTTGGTTACAACAACGGAATATATCACACGTGTTTTTAGAGTATAAATATGGTTGAAAGTTGTGTTTATGTTTCTACAGGCCAAGAATTACAAATGTTGAGCCTGTGAAATTTGGTTAATAATTTAAATATGAAAGTACAGGGTGATTTAACAGGAATCCATCTAAATCTGTTGGTACATCAATCAAGTGATTTTGTAAGAACAAATCCTATTGACATGCCTATTTTGGAGGGAGGTTCAAGGCATGCAGGCATCTTGAATGTACATACAAGTCCGAAAAATAAGAACCAACAGCATGCACTAATTATTTTTAATTTATTTCAATAATTAACTTCTACATGTTTCGAGCAGGCTTACTACTCATCATCAGGATATACTACTCTGTATATAGAGCATGTGTCATGCGTTTATGTTGACTGACTGTTGGCAGGATCCTGTCAACAGTCAGTCAAACTAAACGCATGACATATACCAACTGGTGTATATAGAGAGTAGTACCTCCTGGCGATGAACAGTAAGCCTGCTCGAAACATGTAGAGGTTAATTATTGAAATAATTTAAAGTAAATAGTGCATCCTCTTGGTTCTTACTGCACCGATATATAGCACGATGTGAAGTCAACAAAACATTAAATAGCATAAAGATTTAAAGGATATGAAGTTTCGTAGTGACTTAATTGACATTAACTTTAATGTTATATGGAAATAAGTGTTATATAATAAAGAAACGTTATAAAACATGTTCAGGTTGTCTTCCTGCGACCTAAATTCAAACTTGGGCACGTAGCACTTGGAAGAGGTTTGAAAAACTTTGTAATTTACAAAATAAATAATTACAATTTGCGCTGTCAGATATTTATTTTAAATTAAATTCTGAACACCTTTTGCATGTCTAAACTACTCGTAGTGTTACAGTGACTCGGTACGAGCTGGACGGTCCAGGGTTCGGAATTCCGTTAGGGCTAAATTTTTTTTCACATTTCCGGACTGATACTGAAGTCCACACACACTTCCTGTAAAATGGGCACCGGAGCCATACGCTGGGGATAATGCAAGAGAAACCTGGCATTGACCAACCGCACTATCTAGCAACGAGGTTAAAGAAAGGATGAAGCCTTACGTCTACACCATATCTTGGCCTTCAGTGAGGTGAAATCTACCTTCAGATAATCTTCTCTAAATGCGAGATTTGTATGAAGATTATTTTCACAGAAGAAATTGAATGCATAAAATATATGATCTTCTTTTATGTGACTCCATGCACTTTGTTAGATATGTAGCAACACTGTCTCCAAACCTTAAGATGGAACAGCAAATCCCTGCGTAACCTTGACACTTATCTAAAAAGAACATAAAATTACACTTCTAAAAAACCTAGTCTTGGTATTCAACGCTGTGAGAGCTTCACATTTTACATAATGCAATATTTTGTTACAATGAAATTAGTGACACAATGAACTGACAAACAAACTTCTGCAAAGAAAGAAACACAGTTGGAACTTAACGAAGTTACGTCAGCTTTGTATAGAAGAGACGACACAGAGATGTGAAGGTACTTTACTTTTAAATAATTCGGAAATCGTCTGTGGGATTTTGAGAATATTTTCGGGCTACCAAGGAATTCTCTTGGAGGCACAGTACCAAAGGCTTGCATGTTATAAAACATATTTCTGAGAATGGGTAAAATTAACACAAACCTTTGGGTGTAATCAGCTATTGGTGTAACAGAGAAATTGTTTAAGGTTTCAAAGTCTCTAGCAGTTCTCGGAATTTTACAGAAACGCTCGTGGACCCAGTCAGGTGGAATTCCTTCACATTACTCCCCTTTAAATTAAACAGTTGCTTTGTAATTTGAATTGAGTCCTCTAATTGAACCCCTCCCACGAGGATGAAACAAATATTCTAATGAGAATGCCAAAGATCTCTATTGCTGTTAACAAATACAAACCCAACAAACCCAGATTAATCTTTAAAGCCCAGCAATCAGTTAAAACCAGGTAAAGAATTTAAAAATTCTGCGTTCTGCCTATAGGTTGTGTTGCTGAGTTTGGTAGGGGGTCTCAAAACTGCAGCGATTATTTCTGTGCAAAAAATAAATCTGTTTTAAGTAAGGCTTCATATTCTAAGGTTTCAGTATATTTAAATTATATTTTCCATGTGCCTATGAATGACACCTCGAATTGGAATAAACTTGATGGAGATAAATTTCCGTATATTCATAATCTCATAACCTTTTTGCGACTAGTAAAAATTTCCCTTAAATGTCACTGGTAAAATTTATCATCTACGATTTTCACAGATAATTCTGCCACTTCTGCACACTTATATGTGCATTGTATCATCTGGTGGATAATGGGAATGCGCAGTTTCTCAGAACTTGCGGGCAATGGACTTGGTAGAGAGCCAGTCGGATAAACGATGCTGTTACTATGGAGATATATTCATAGGCTTTGCAGCTGCAATACCGACTAGTTAGGTCGTCTTTCAGTCACCGGTCATCTTTCCATCCGTACAATCCACCAATTACTCTGCCGATACGCTAGCCAGTAAGCCAGCCAGGCAACCAGTCAAATAGTCAGGAGCCATTCATGCAGTGAGGCAACCAATAAGCAAATCAGCAAGTCATCTAACTAGCCAACCGGTCAGCAGTCAGCCATGTATGTAGTTAGTGCACCTGTCGCCCATCCTATCTGCCTTCCATTCTGTTTGTCTACTAGTCGCAAAACAACTAGCCAGCCAACTAGCTCTTCAGTCAACCAGGCAGCGAAACGAGCATGAAATCTGACTACAGAATTTTGGACCAGGCAGCCCAAGAATTTTTTCCTTCTCCTCATGGACTGCTGACCCTAAAGATGGAAGAACTACGCTTCATTTAAACGTTGGTGACTACTTATGAGTCAACACAAAGTAATATCCCAGAAGACCTAAGCCCTCAGATGAGAAGTTGACGAGAATTAGGATGAACACAGTTGACATACTCGTAAAAAGATAGCATAATGAAACAAGTACATAAAAGTGATCCAAAAGGAGGGCAGAGTAAACTCCAGTGTCAGACACAGCACACCAAAACAGAAAATCCGTAACTCAATTTACCGTGCCTCAAGCTTTGAGGCGGGTTGTTAATTAGGCAGGAAATTCCTGCCATCGCAGCAGTCAGGGTAACATATTGCTAACACCAGCCATCATCCGTGCCTCATATACGACAGACTGTTCATGCACAAGCTGATATTCGAGCAGCTACATTGCATTCCCACCTGTAATGGAAAACAAAATTTCAGTACTACGTTGAAAACTGCGCGCAACTCAATCCTAATTCAAACTGATACACTATCTTGCGCATTTTATGAGCAAATTTTTCAGGATATACTTTAACATTGTCATTCCTTCTGCACTGACACGTTGACTGGTTGTTCCCTTCCTCAGCACATAACAAGCTGGCTGAATTATTTACGCTGCTTACGTCATTTTAGAATGTGTTCATGAAGAATTTAGACGGGGACACCGGCTTTCCTAGCTGATGTTTGTCGTGGTCTTTCTTAGTCTCTCTAGGCAAGTTCTGTGCTATTTACTTTAAACTGAGCCATGATTACATCCTTTCTAATCCTTTCTAATTAATTATTCAATTCAGTATCATCCAGTCGTGCGTTCTTCCGTGGCCTGAGTTACAGAGAGCGAATTTAAATGAGATATAAACAAACAAACAAAACAAACAAATGTTTCTTCCACTTCGTGTGCAATTGAGATTCTTTCCATGCCTGCTGCTGTTTCTTTTTCATGCTCCTTGATTTCGTTGTCATAATAATATTTTGTCAAAGACATCATCATTATGTCCTTCACCATAATGCACTCTCAATCATGCTATTATTTCTTAGTTTCAGACGCTCTGGGGAGCCTGTTCTCGAATACCCTGAATCGCTTTCTTAATTGCTGTTGTTTTGTGACGAGGGAGACGCTGTATATGTGGAACCGCGGTTTCTCTTGGGATCTCTGTCCATCTGTCGGACGATAAACGATTTGATATAGCACTTAAAGGAATGCTGACAGGCGAAGAGAAAATTAATCGAAAGAAACTTGTTTCATTGCCACATTTTCACCATGTGTTTTGGAGAGACCGCGTTGGTAACGAACCCATATATTCTGGGTGAAGTGTGGTGACTGTTCACCAAAGTCATATCATGGTTTATCTTATTCTTCTTGTTCCACGTTTTATCTCCTACCTGCCGAGACGTACCGATGGAGCTAGCAGACAGTGCAACCCCACCACACGCGATGACACGTGCCACAGTTAATTACAAGTTGTAATATTTCTAGCCGCTGTTGTGGGTGATGAATTTGGCCAAATTTCGCATACCGGCCGTAGGATTTTTTGGACTTACTTGGTTAGTTTTTGTGAAACATTACACATAACGTAAAAATTAAACATATAAACAGAAGACCGTATCGATGCTTCCCTCTCTCATTTCGTCCTCCTGATTTACAAAACACTATTTGGAGAAGTCAAATTATCTGCTATAGATGTGTTAAAAATGATACTGGTTAAAGTCAAATGTATGTGAGATTTGAAATTATGACGGCCGTGAATATCAGAAATATGTTGTTTTGGATTTTGTGGCCTTACAGTTTGGTAGGTGGATGGATATGTTTTGGAGGTAGCTGCTGCCGTCATGTTCTACTATATTAAACGATGTCACTTGCCAGACTACTGTAATATTCATTTGCATTTTAAATCAAATTAATCCATTTAGTAACAATAAACTGAACAGGCATTATCATGCATTAAGGTAACAGGAACATCTGTAAGAAGTTGCGACATATCAGGTTCTCACAGCGGTGCTGTTGAGGACTTACATTACCTGGAATGGGACGCTTTATGTTTGGGCGATTAGTTCAGGACATGTCGAAGGATCGTGATATATTTACCTCTAGGATTGAAGACTACTTAACCGTGAAACTGATGGGGCTACCACCGCTTGAATTGTCGGAGACCACTCGTTCAGCGACTCAGCAACATATCTCTTAGAACACACAACAGTTTGTTACGTACAGTAAAAACATGACACACTAAATAAATTATTAATAATTAACATCATCGATCGGATTCCATTTTGAGAATTGAATCGCTCCTCATATGGTCAAGAATTTCCTCCCATTATATAGAAAATAAATCTTTTTATTTTAATTGCACGAGCTCCATTTGTGTCTATTCTGAGTCACATGAATCAAGTTTAGTTTTAAGTTGACCCGATTAAGCCCGGGGTTTCATTTCAGGTATGTCACATTGACTGTCGTATGAAAAATATCGTGCGAAATTACAGGGTTATTCAAAATGATTGTCGGGGTTTTAACAACTTGTCATACGCAACACACTTGAGACAGTAGTATGTGTATTTTTTTTTTATTTAATAGAACAACGCTATAAGTTTTTGTTACATAACTTACAGGTGCTCTTTGAAAATTTCTAGATCCATCGGCGCAACTACATACTCCTATCTCAAGTGTATTGTGTATGACAAGGTGTTAAAACTCCGACAATAATTTTGAATAGCCCTCTATATGAGAGAAAAGAATTAGAATCTGCACAAAACCTTAATATAATGAATATATAATTAGGTACTTCCATAATTCAAATTCTGTATGAGGTCTTCGCTCTTCTTGGTTAACCAGCTACCAAATTACGGCGCCTTACAACCCCAAATCTCGAAGACGGCCTCAGCTCCACCGCAGATAACGCTTGAAAATATTTTTATTGTAACGTATAAGTCCTACTGTTGACGAGACTTGAAGAGTTAAATTAAAGTGTTTGGATATGGCGAGAAATATCATCGATTTTCTGAAACATCAAACAATTCAGACCATAGTGGTTAGTGGTGTTAACTGAGAAAAGCTTGAAGTGTTTTCTCAAACCACTCTCGTGCTGAGAAATCTCTTGTTGTCCACAGCTTTCCGCTTGTCCCTGTGTGTAATGAACCAACCCTTAAGGAAACTACTTCAACATTGATTATCTTAAGACAAGAGTCAAAGCTCTCTGCCATGTGACTGTTGACGTTTGAAGATACAACAAGTGAATTTCAGTGAAAGACAGTTTTGACTATTTAGAACTCATATATCACATGGGATTTTGTTATCTCAAGTGGGTTTTCTTACAGGAGAATAAAGTAACTGCTGTTGCGTCAATTAATTTATTGCAATACCCCTATAGTCATTTGCTAAATTTTAACTTCCGGCTCTCCTACAAGAGTCAAAATTCGCTTTTGAAATCTATGTTTATGTTTGCACGATCTAAAGTTTGACACAGCTGACCGATTTTTACACATATTCATACGAACGTTTTACCTCTAGACTGACTGACTGACTAACTAGCTGCATAGCTAGGTAACTGACCAACTAACTAATCAAAAAACAACCAAACGAACTCAATGGAGCACTGTGGTTCTAATGTAGTTAGTACCTACGTAGTACCTGAACTAGTTACACTATCGGGGGCCATCGTAAAAACGTATTTTTAATTTCATAAAACAAATAATAACAACATGGTGGACGAGCGAATTTGTGCGTTGCCACTTTCAAGCTGTAATCAAATTTCCTCTTGGGAACTAAGGAAGTCTAGAATAAAACTGTTAGTATTTCCGACCTTGGCTTCAGTATTTGCAATATAGCTCTCTCTTTATAATGAAAAAGGCCTGAGGGCCAGGAATAATAATAATAATAATAATAATAATAAGTTGTACTGATTACTGCGCAAAGACTCCGGTAAGTGCTACTGTAAAATACACAACTTATATAATGGGAAATAACATTGTATATAGCTCATATTACAACCACAGAACAGTTTCAATATCAGGTACCCTAGAAACATGGTTTCTTTGAGGTATAGAATTATAAATATTTTGTATAAGGTAAACACTTTTAAATAATAGTCAATAATAATAATAACAATTATTATTATCATTATTTTGTTAACCTTGTAAGAAATACGTTCACACTAATTGTTCCTACTGGAAGCATTTGTTTGTGTGTGTGCGTGTGCGTGCTTTCGCGTAATACTTCTGCTAAAATCAGACACTGGCAAATAAGTCTGAAAAGGAGATTTTGAATTTTGCAGCCCTTAGGTTTAACAGCGTCTCCATATCTTCAAGAAAACTCAACTACGAAAGACAGCTAAAATCTCATGTCTAGACGCCAGGTCTTAAGGTCACAAGGAAAATAATTCGCAGCCAGACTGACCGTTTATCATACCTGCACTTTTCCTTTATCACTTAAAGAGACGCAGGCAAGTTCTAAGATGGGGACAGATATGATGCGAGGAAAACAGAATTTCTTATGGGAAAGTAAGAGCAGGAAATTGTGAGTAGATATAAAATGGACGAGAACGAAATATTGCAAATTAAAAAATTCTTAAGAAAAATAGAGTTTAAAGGAGACAAAAATAATTATAGAGGTGTTACTGTTTTGAAACGGGGCGTAGGGCATGGAACGGAATTGGGTATGAATAAAATACACAAAAGGGAAAGTGAAAAAAACATCGACATGAGAGGATGGGAGGATGAGGGAATAAATGACTAAATTAGATGAAATAAAATAAATAAAGTTTAAGTAAATAAGAAAATAGTTTCAAAATTGAAGCGTAACATCTGAAATTTGGTCGAAACGAGAAAATAGGTACGTAAAAGAGCAGAAATATGGAAGTGAGTAAAGAAAGGAATCCTATCAAAGGCGAACGGTGGAAAGAAGATGGAGATGGAAGAGAAGGGAGGTGAGAAGAAATAGGGGTTAGCAAATTAAAATGTACAAATAATTGGTCAATAAATAATGACTGAAGGAAAGAGGATGTAGACAGATGATAAGTTAAAGAGAGTAAGGGAGTGGGAAGAACAATAAAAGTGCATAAAAACAAAATAATAGTAAAGGAAACCAACAAAAATTATGAAATAAGTAAGAGTTATAAGCGAAAATGAGAAACAGAGGGGCGCAGAGAAGGAAACGTAAAACCAAGACATATGGAACGGTGCGCGCGGCCAGCAAATAAATATTCCTGATAACAAAGAGGAATACAGGAATACAGGAATACAGGAATACAGGAATACCCCGCTGCACAGACGAATGGCACGTTCAACTTCTGTAAGATGGCCCTAAAAAACATTAACCCTACTGGAAGTGACATCACCTCTTCTTTACCCAAAATGTTGGGTTTCCCTAATTTGTGTGACAGAATAATTTGCACCGACGTGGGTCTATAGACCCGTCCCCTCGCGCGCGTGCCGCATTGCTGAATCAGTTCACTTCCTTCTGTTCTTCCATAAAATATTCAAAATTCGTGCATTTTACATGAAACAAATTTGTTACTTTGTTCTCCAGTACTGTTACTTATTTTATAAATTTGCTCTCAGGTTTTTCCACATTCCTTTGGACTAGGTGTTTATTGATTATTTTATAATGTATTTATTTATGTACTTAACGCTAATGTAAACACCATAAATATAAGCTATCGTAGAATTGTAGGATGATAAATAGGAATAAATTGTGGAAGGGATCGCCCAAGTTCTAATTTGAGAAGACGTCTCAGAATTATCCAGAAGGACTGATGAAAACCACAAAATCACTCGTGTTGGTATGTGTATAGGCTTAGTTTTAAACGTAAAAATATTTGGCGAATTTAGCTTAAATTTTCTATTAGATGGTCAAGGGTAAAGTTTATTTTTTTGAGGGGGGGGAGGTGGAAGGAAGTTTGAAATCCTATCCTTATCTTTCAAACGTAACTTAAAATTTAGGTGACACACAAATATCAAACTCCTTAGATTATTTCCCAAAATATCTCACACGGATTTGAAATAAAACTTAAATAAGTACAAGGATAATTTTACTGTTGTGTGTCACTTTCGTTTATGTTTGAACAGATACAAGCATATGTAGGCCCTATATGTATTAGGTTATTACACATGTAAATAATTTATTGCCCGTACGGTGATATCACTTGCCAAAGACATTTCATATTATCCTGAATTACATCTGTTATACAGGGTGTTTCACGACTTTAGGGCATAACTACAGGAGGTGATTTCCTAGGTCTTTGTGATCAAAAAAGTTCATATAAACATGTGTCCGATTTTGGACGGTTACGGAGTTATGACCG
>Ga0131853_10003701_pt1 | contig 27478 bp, 26 predicted proteins | sample TergutLab28metaG_FD_92764 | JGI IMG/M metagenome (GOLD analysis project Ga0131853, IMG submission 92764) | Labiotermes labralis P1 segment gut microbial communities from Petit-Saut dam, French Guiana - Lab288 P1 (version 2) (version 2) | ecosystem: Host-associated > Arthropoda: Insects >...
CAATCACACACACACACACAAACACACACACACACACACACACACACACACACACACACGTCTACGTGGAATATGTGACGGGAAAGTGTCGACTCTCCTGGGACTCTAAAGTAGCAGTTTCCGAAAAACTGGTCAGTGCAGTGTGATTACACGAGTGTACACAACTCGGACATTCGCGTATGAAATCTTCTCCCTTGATATAACGAATGTAGACGCAATACGGAACCAGAGTGCGTGCTCCCTCCACGCGTCTTCTGTAGGACGCCAATGTTTTAGCCCTCCGCCACCGTGAAAGCATATTTTCCTATCCCCTTGACCTGTAAGTAAAGTGTCGTATGTAGACACGAAGATAGTGATTCTACCAGTGATATAGAGTGATAGTAATATATATACCTGTGTAGTAGGAACCCGCAACACTCAATTAATCGAGACAAAGATTCATACCGTGAGGCCAATGTGTGTATGAATTCAATTGCGAATCTTTTGAATTGAAGATTAAATATATAGATCCCTGCCAGATAATCGTGGCGCTTTGCAGTGCGCTGCTTCGCTGTGGTCTGGAATTAGGTCTGTACTCCATTGCCGTCGACTCGAAATGAAGGTGGGTTTCACAAGTCGTGGGAATATAAAGTGATACAATTTTATCTGGAATGAAATAGTTTATTTGCGAACAATACTAATAATCATTAAACATTTGTTTAGAAATGAAAAATGTGTTAGAATCTGGTACGTGTTTTAACAATATTAAGTAGGCTAACATGAGTGTACATTTAAGCAAATACAAACGGTTAAAAATTAAAAAGTTTATCTGTACTGATACATGTTTATCTGTTGGTAATGAGTACCGTTGTACAATATTTGAATATGCTTTAAAATGTTGTTTTGAGTTCGTCAAACAGTTGTGAATACAGGATGTGCTTACAGGCGTTAGGAGCCTGTTCAACATAGTTAACGGAAGTCAATGTCACAGTCACATATGACAAAACGTCGGGCAGAGAGAGAGAGAGAGAGAGAGTGTACACATTTAGCTGATTTTGAATGACGTGAAATATTATCGTGAGATATTGCAAGTCTCCGGGTCTCATGCTCATGTACTGTTTATGGATATAAAATTGGGCGATCCTGAAGCTACCCGTCGTGATCAGTCTAAAGTCGCCCTCCTTGCACAGGTACCGCTCGTTGTCACACATTGACTCGCACATACTAGGCAGACATTTCGTCAGCTTGTTGACCTGCCGATCATCGAGAATGAGGATGGTAGACCCGTTCTAATTTACGGATCCGAATACCACGAAGGGTTTGTAATTTCGAGCGGAGTAGAAACCGATGGAGACGTACTTGGTCCTGTCTTCGTCGATGAAGAAGAGGCCACGCAGTAAGACACTTTTCGCACCGAATATCAGATTGACATCCTCGGCGTAGAAGTAGGAAATGTTAAATTATGGCCTTTTGACCCGTTTAGGCGCCGAAGCTTCTGACGATGTTTCGGTAGCGTCTGGCTGACGTCTTATAGTAGACATTGCTGAAGACAAAGTGATCGGGCAGCTTACCGCTCGTTATTTTTAAGCAGGTGAAACAAATTTGACCCTATGACGTCTCATGTTTTTAAGGCATCTTATATAAGATTTCGTCTGCAGGTGGAACATCAACCATTTGCACAGGGAATGCGCGGTTTTTTGTTGAGGAATTGACGTTGGAAAATTTGTGACAAATCACGCTGCACCAGCGTGTATGATTAAAAGATGTGGGCTAAGGACATTTGGAATCCTGCAGGTTAAGAATCGGTAGACCCATTAGTTCGGTGAGAAATTTGCATTTTGTAATGCCCTAGCAGTGTACGTGGTCAAACCCTGAAACGGCCTCGTTCACGATCGTGTACAAATCGTGGTAGGCTATGAGTCTGTTCTCCCAAATTAGCCCGTTTACATCGGAGCCGTGAGACATCAGGCTATAGGGGCTTCTCAAACGGAACGAGTCGGACAATTTTTGGCGCCCACAGAGAATTCCTTGACAACGATCTCATTCTGGTGCCCTCTCAAAAATTCGAAATCTCTTAGAACCTCCATATCAGCGGTTGACATAGCTGAGAATGACGAAACTGTATTAATTACGTAGCTTTTGTCGTAATCTGGAGCTACATTGTCCGCCTCTGATTCCTCGCGGCTACCCGATTTCGGAAGCGAAGGCTCGGACTATCTGACGGTCTGCTGTCGCACCGTCGAATTAACGGACAAATTGTTTGGCGGGGAATCCCTGGTACATATAGAGGGCAAATATACAGCAATATTTACCGCAGACATTACTCGTCAGGCACTGCAGTTGTCTACTGTTATAATTCCAGACCGTAGAGTTGAGTCATATGAAGGCTGCTATGTCGTGGACGAGCGGTGCGATACCGTACGAATCGAAGAAGTAGGCTCTCGAGGACTTTGGTAGGAATTGTACGGCTAGCAGGTGTGACAAATTCTCTGTGTGATGAACGGCATTGATTATGAACGTGCCAGATTGCGTGACGGAGCGCGGCAACATATCGGGGAGAAGACTCCCAAGAACGATTTCACGTCTCTGAGCGTACACAATATCTGCGTCGTGTTCATTTTTTAAAAATCTGTCGGAGATCGTTCGCGAGGTATCTACGTGAATTGAATTATCGTATTCGAGGTACAATACACACGTGATGGGTTCGGTTAGCGGCTTGCTGAATTTCAATTCCACTCTGATATTGCCATTACCAGGGTTTGACATATGTCCCTCAGAGGCGCCTCGATCCGGTGTCAAGTAGAAGAGTAGCATGAAATGGACGTTTGCACACATGTCGTGAGTTATCTGGTGACCCGAGTTCGAGTGGTGAATGCCCGACCCTTCAAAGAGCGTACTGTATCCCATCACTGACGTCTTCTTGTGATCTATGCCAAGAGAAAGTCCTTCGGTTGGTATCTGTTTCCCGTTCTTGTTCAGCGCGAAAGAACTCAGATTGTAGTGGCAGTAAATATACGGGATCTTCGTCTCGGAGGCGAGAAAGTCCGTGTTCTTCACCATGGTGAATACGAATCTTTTAGGATGGGTCTTAATACGGCGTTGTCTATGGACAGCGATTCGGCCCCGCCAGAAAACGTGAAAGAATTCAGTTCCACACTGGTCAGATTGTAGGGTGCGAGAGCGCTTTTTTCGAGAGCGGTATTGTGCGCCAATAGGAGCGACGGACTGCATCTGACGCGGGTAACCATAGTTGGGAGTCGAGAAACGTGAAAACCGTCTTTTATTCCCTATCCTTGTTCATCAGGTAGAAAATCGGCTTCGCCTTGGTGAGTTTCATCTGCATTCGGACGCCCGGCACTAGATATAGCGGTACGTTAATATGTCGATGTGGATCCGGCCATAGATATGGACCACTTTGCTCCGCTTAATCCGGTGTCATCGTGTGATGGACTTTTGTTTTTCGCATCGGCGGCTGTAAGGTCACAGGGCAATAGGTCACCGTTATCCAGGTACCAGAACGCATTTGTCAGATGCGTGACCGTGGCGTCACTGCCGTACGCCAATATGGTCTCGAAATATGATCGATAGTAATAGGGTTCGGTGGCCTGGGTTATAGTCACGTCGTTTAGGGCGATGCTACATTCACAGAAAAGCGAGTGCTAAAAATTATTCGTCACTGCAGTAAAATCGGTATTGTTCAAATTTGTGCCGTCAGACTTGGTCAGTTTACCTCTTCTATAGAGTTATATATTTAAGTCGTCGTAGTGTCAGAATAGGCGGGGATAAGGAATTCTAGACCGCCCGGTTCCACTGACGCTATGGGCTTTTAAGACACCTCGGTCGTTTCGACGATACATATCTGTATATGTCAAGGGGCAAAAATATTGAACTCGATACTCAGAGACACAGATATGGTTGGCAGCGACGGTCAGACGAATGCCCTTGAGGAGAAAAACTCTCTTTTTTAAGCCTCGGTTTCTTGCCGTTTTTGTGTTTCCTCTCCACGACTCCTTTGCTCTTGCGACCGCGTGACCGCAACTTACCGATTAAATTCTAATCCTTCAGGTTCACGCGAAGCAAGACTATATTTCGAGGGTTTATGTCGTGCGATCTGGCAATATCTGTCAAGATATTGCCTCTGTTGCGCAACGTCTCTAGTCCCAGGGTGTTGGAACCACTCCAGAGGACCGGGCTAACCGCGCGCCATAACCCTGCCAAAAAATTGTCGATTCCGTAGCCCCGCTGGAGGAAGAGCGGAGGTGCCTAGACGGGACTTATGCCTTTGTTCATGCCACGACCCGCGTGGTGAAGGTAGTACCGCAGCAGGGGATCCATAAGCATAAAATAAAGGCCGGGATAATGACGAGGCTATTTTATATTACCATGTCGAAACACGCCGAAAATGAAAAGCTACCTTTCCTGCGTCATGCTACACTTGAATTCGACCGGCTTGCACGTGAATTGCAATGTCTCTATCCTTATACTTTTAAATGTCTCCTTCTCGCCGGGCACGTAGTAGACTTTATCGAACACGTGTTGACCCGATAGTGACGGAAAAATAAACGTTCTCATACAACGGACCAGAGCTCTACCCACATACTGTGGGGATATCAAATCGAAATGTATGAAGCCTGTACTATCGCACACGATTATCGTGCGTTTAAACGTACCCACATTATTTGGAAGATAGGTGAATTCGCATAACCCCACTTCCCAATTGTCGGAAGAAACCAGTTCATTGGGCCGCGCCACGTCGGCCGTGAATGTGGCAATCGTATTATACGGATGTAGATTCTTCGAGGTGTTATTCAACAACGTCATCTAAAAGTATTTCGGATGAACGTACAACTTTCACGCTCGATGCAGGTTTCTGGTATTAAAATCTTTCGAATAACCTTCAGGGGACCAGTTACCCTAAAATATCGCGATTCACCCACTTTACGAGTATTTTATCTATCGTATGGACGGTACGTCTCGTGACCCGAACCGTGGTCCTGATAGAACTGGCCGTCTATAGGCGTCCCATTTAAATCTTCCTATTCTAAGAGGGGTCGCGGACGCCTGTCTATCACCTTCGCGATCCGAAATATCTCTGTGTTAAAATTCTGCTCGGCGCCCTTGGCAAAATTCATCTCCTCCTTGCTGATACGCACGTGTTGCCTCACGCGAAACTTGGACTTCGCGACGCGAGCGCCATGTATCAGGGCCTCCATCCTCTTCCATATCGCGAGGACTTCCGAATCAATCACTTACGACGGAATCATGAACGTCGCCGAGTGAACCGTGTCATTGTAGGCCCTGACAAACCTTGTGAGAACGTCGATATATCTGTAGGTACTTTTCGGTGAAATATTTATACAACCTTCTGCGAATAGTTCGATGCGTTCGTTCGACGAGGGAACAGGATTCCTATACACCTGAAACTGAATACCCTCGCGTTTTAACATATCTGGGAAGTGTTTATTTAAGAATTCTTTGCCCTTATCAGGATGCCTACGGCGACTAGAATCCTTGAATATCTACATAAATACCCCGCTACGGCTGTACCTGTCATTGACCACAGGGGAACCAGATATAGAAATTTGGAAAATACATCAATTATTGATAAAACTTATTTGTAATTATCGTTAAATTTACCGAGAGCCTGGACGTTGGCCAGGACACATTCCCCAAAAAAACATAACCTTTTTCACCGTATAGGGTTTGCGCGGGTAACGCTTCCTAATCGATCGGTGAAGCGTGTAAGCATCTTCCTTCTCTAGCAAGGCTCTGATATCGCCGAGCTTCTTCTTCTTCTTCTTCTTCTTCGTCACAGCTACACCGAGTTTTTTCTGGGTCGAAAACGCCCTCGGTTTAGCAGGATCATAGTACAATGTACGGAAGGTGGCCATCAGTACTTTTCCACCGGCGACGTAACGCGGTTTCTATACCTCGTCGCCTGGTATGTGGAAAGAGGAGAGCAATGACGTTACGATATTCAGATCTTCGCGTTATCTGTAAGACGGCGCCGGGCTGGTAGTCTGTCAAATGAGCGTTAGTCAACTCCAATATTTTCTTATATATTTTCAGATCGTCTGTCGAAATTTTTCTTCGATCCACACTTTTCCGCGCCAATAACGCCCACAATCCGGCCGTCCCCCTAAATTCTTTCCCTTAATTGTGATATCGCCATCAGTATTTACAAGCACTGTTGAATAGCCTATATTAAACGAGTCACCGACTTTTCTGATACCGTATTGCGTGTCGAGATATTGTCGGTTGTAGAGATATGGCAATATGTACGGACTAGCTAACGCGCCGACATTCTTCCTACCGAACGCCCGTGCATCTTCCTTGATAAAATCATCATCATCATTATCGTCGGCATTAATGATTTCTTCGAAACCGAACATCGGCTTCGGCGTCTCTTATAATGCTGAAGTGGAAGGTAAGTTAACAGTTTCCGCCATCGCCGCTTCCGTCTGCTTCCCGAAACCGAAACGTCGCGATTGCGGCGGCAGTGCCTTCACGACCACAGGTTTCAGACTAGAGGGTGCGAGTTCGGTTAATACGTTTTTTAGAAAATCCTCGACCGCGTTCATCCGCGTCTTGCGTCTGATATTGGCCTCCCTGTCTTTTTATAAAACTAACACATTTTTCGTATAGGTGTTGCTTTTCACGTTTTCGCGTCTTGTTGTTGTTCTTCTTCTTCGACAGAGGAGCAGGAGGGTTTGTGGGGCCTCTGAAAACTTTTCGGCCTAGACAGTAGGGGGAGTGTTTTTTGGGGGCCTCTAGAAACGTTTCGGCAGAAACAAGATTCATTTTACGTAACATTATTTCGAGGAAAGATTAGGCTGGCTATTGCGGGCAAAGCGGCACTGAGCAGAGGGAGCGGGAATCTGCCCCGTTGAACTAAGAGCTTCTTCTTGCTAGAGAGGCACTCGCTTGTCGGCCATCTTACGAAGTGTGGAATTGTGCTTACATAATTTTGGATTATTACAATCTGACAACTGACGTTTCAATTCAAGTAATTAAGAATGCACTTGCTTATTCTATTCAAAAGTTCCTTGTTACAGTTCGAGATTATCGCCCTACGCAGTTTCGGTTCGGCCGTCTTAAGTACGTGAAGGGCGTGATAATTCGATTTCACTCGATTCGTCCTCAATCGGCATCGGCGAGTAAAAAATTATCCGCGCTGTCGGGATTATATTCTTTCGAAAACGCAGGCGATCATCGGTATCTTGTGACAGATCTAAAAGTAGATACCCGTGGGTTCGTTAAGTCGCGTCCAGTTATGCCTTGTATAGACTACCACTGTTTTCGGGGTAAACTTGACGAGCCTAACACATGAACTGATTCTTATCGCTAGCGTTTTTCAATAGGTACAAATATTTGGCGTTTAGGTTAATGTCCCTACAAAAACGACCCTGGTGAAAGGGGTTTGGGTGATCAGAATTACGCTACTGTTTCTGTGGGATCTGCCTTTCATAAAAAAATCTCACACACTACCTAGGAATAAACGTCGTTTAACGGTTCGTCGAGGATCACGATGCACGATTTGCCGCGCACGTTATCTATATCTGCCGGGACGCCCTCGTTCAAAAGTACGTTCCTCTTCGGCAGTACGGTCGGCGATGGACCTGCAGTTTTCTCGCTTTAGCACCAGATCACCCCGCCGTCGAAATACCGTTCCGTACATAGACCGTCGAGGTTCTGCAAGAACCGTGTACAGAACGACGACTTCCCAGAACTGCTAGGTCCAATAAATATGCACGTGAACAGATTCTTAAATTTAAGGTCATTACTCAAGGATAGGCAGGCTATAAGAAGAACATCTCCAGGGCCTCCCACTATTTATACCCGAACGGGACTGACGTATTTTCGTTTAATCGTCGTGTCTGGAAAATTATATACAATACAGCTTGTCTTCGGGATCTGTGACTATTGCTACCGTTCCTTATTCTTGCCTCTTCCGCTTAATACTTTTCTCAGTGTGTACTTTCACTGTGGGTCCGCCCTATTCCCAAAATCATACCCCGAATGGCATCGAAATTGACCAGTCGCGAAGCGTTAAATTTTGCGTTATCCCTATTACTTTACAGACATTCTTTCTTTCATTCGTCGCAGAATAAAAAATTATTTTGGCGTAATTCTTGGGTCCCCCGCTTACATATTTCTCTACAAATTTGGAGGGCTTCAAATCCGAAGTCATGGCCCCGAGATTGTTCCCTGTCTCGACCAGAGCTGATTCGTCTCTCGGCTGTACGTACAAGACGCTTTCTGTGTCGCCATAGATGGCGCGCTATTCCAACATGTCCAAGTACGTGTAAAAGTGTAGGCTTACGCCACCGGTCACATATGCTCCGTAAACCTCATTTGTATGACGTAAGGTCGGCACGTCTTCCTCTGCCCAGCGCTTCCACGAGAGCCAGATTTGTCATCACTGGCGTAAACGAGGTTCGTCACCCCGACGCCTGGCGTGGCCAAAAAACTATACAGTTCTTTGGGGTCAGTGATTATCTTAGTCATTTTCCGATCATTCCTTTTCGGTAATTTCTCGCACATCGATTTGAGGCAGAGTTTGGGCAGACCTCGTTTCGCCGCATTGGGTCGTATCGCCTCTTTGTCCAAGCGAATCCCTTCTCTTGCGTAGAAATTATTCACGTAGCGATCCTGGTCTTCTGAGTTGCAAACCCAGTCCGGGTATCCGCTAGCCTCCGTCTTCAGTTTCAAGAAGATGTCTATGTACTGGACAATGAGACCGCCCTGACCCGTCTGGGGATCGTATCGCGTGACAGCATATTCGTAAACCTAAAAAATTTTGATGAATTCATAAACCTTCCGAACGGCCAGTCTCACCTTGTCAATGACCCACGTACCTGTCAGCGTCCTCTCGGTAACCGTCTCGTATTCGCATTCGCCATCAGTGTTGCACTCTGTGGCGCACAATTTGCATAGGCAGAACAGTAAATTGTTGTTGAACTGAAAATGCAGCACGAAATGGTAGAGTCTCCTGGGACGCAGGACGCAGCATTTTATCAATCCCTCTTTTTGCAACATGGCCTACGTGTCTCGACATATGTCTACCACGTGAATTACAGAGTGCCCCACGAGAAATTAAAATACTTACAGACGTACGGATAGAGACTTTTCACGTCCACGTAAAGTGCAGTCTCTTGTCCCTCGCGTATCTTGTAGTGCAGATTCATGGCCTCGGTTTGTGCCCCGTACAAGGCGTCTTGGGTGTTTAGAGGGCTGTAACGTACCAATGGGTGCGTCTTCAAATCGGGGTGACGCGACAAAATTTCCCCATCAATCTCGCACTTTCACTGTACGTCTACTTTGTATCCTCCTTGCGATCTTCTCTATCCGCGCCATCGTGCGCTCGTACCTCTCAGCCAGCGTAGCCGCATTCATAGTTATGACGTCACGGAACGGCTGACACGAATGCCCGGTGAAATAATGGCCAAAGAACCCGTAAACGACCACGGTCTCGGGGCAAAAACCGTTCAAGACTGAAGTTGGATAGTTTTGGCAGCCTGTACTCGCTTCCTTTGCGACCTGCAGTATCTTACGCCCCCCGTCCGTCTTTTCCCTGTAGACTAAACACATCATAGCTTTCTTACCGTAATTCATATTGCCTCTGTATGCGCCCGTCGGAATGAGGCCTATAGAGTCGGGCTATATAAACCCTTTGCGCAACACCTTATTGCAAGCTGACGCGATTTTAATTTCCTCCAGAAAAACTTCGATGTTACCTATTTGCATAAATTCGCGCCTAAACACTCGGCACGCATGCCTTAGGACCGTGACGTCATCTTGACAGTATATTTCTAGCGCGAGCCTGGTATCAAAGACCTCGAATTTCTTATTCTCGTACCAGGCGAGAAAATCTCTCCTCTCGCCTTCGCTCATCTCGTTCGCACCGTGATACGAGATGTCGGGGAAGTGGCCGAAGTAATCTAGGTTTTCCTTAGTATTAAAATAATAAGGGTACCACAATTTGGATAGATAGACCGAACGCCTCGGGTAGTTTACGCTGAGGAAATGGGAGGAAGGAGAGGATATCCAAAAACAACAGATGCTCCATTTTCATACACACGATCTTCAACCCGTTCATAAACAAATCGAATTTCCACTTCAATAGGATAGCCCTATTCAAAATGAAATGAAGAGCAAACGCCTTGGCGTTATGCGCTATGGCGACGATCTTATGAGACAAGTGTCGTGGCTTTGTTAGACATGAAAGAAGGTCCCCCACAGAATTTTTTCCAGAACTAGTTCTTCCTCCTACCACGTAGCACGCAGTCTATTCCGCCTTCCTCGCCTTTGCATCGCGAACAGAATTGTTGCACGTAGACGAGGTTAGGTACGTGTAACTTGGCAGCGTCTGTGTATTCGGTGTTTTGTGTAGTTTCGAAATCATAGAATACGTACTGTACCTTATCACCTGCAGAGGGCATCACCGCCCTTCGGAAGTCTCATGTAACACAGGTGACCGATTTCTTTATTCTGCTTGCAGTTATCGCATAACCGTTTATTACACTCGTGATTGTCGTGGGTCACGACCCATCCACAGGTCACACAGCACCGCTTTCGTTCGCATACTGAATTTTTCTTCGAGGTGAACTGCTTGTGGTTGACGAAACACGTGCGGCTTCTGAAATGTCTGTTATTTTCGACGCAGGTATAGCGAACAAGAGAGAACGCGCACGGGGATTGTCATGCAGTCGCTACATGTCACTTGTACACGATTTGTTGCACGCTTTACAAACATACCGTCTAGCCTTGGCAGTAGTATGCTTCGTGATCACCTGATAATAACTTTCGACATCATCGTACAGTAGATTAATTCGTTTCAGCGAGTCGACCTGACCTTCGAACAAAATGCCTTCACACTTCAGACAATGATAGAATAATATCTTGTACCCCCGAAAGTATTCTTGAAATTTGACCAATTCGGAAATCCCCGCCCCAGTAGACAGATCGATCCCGGCTTTCTCGATTAGGGTTTCAACTACAGGAAGTATCTTCCTGCCTTGAAGATACACTTTGTAATTAGGATTATTATCTTCTTTCGCAATTGCAATTACCAAAGCTTGAGTTAAACATTTCTGCTCCGCCTTCACCTCCACGATACTTCTCTTGAGGTGCGCCAATACGGAGATAGGTCTGCCCCTGCTTTTAAGTGCATGTTTTCCAAAACCGAAGGGCATACTGACCGAATACACCGTAACGACCAAAGTGTCAAAACCATTGAGCCTTGAATTCGACAGGGAGACTTTTCGAAACACACCGCATATCACGTCTCCGTATAGCTGGGCTTTCCTTCTGAAACTATTTCCTATGTGTTTATGATTTTGGTTGACTTGGTTCTAAATCGTTATTCCCAACATATCGGCCGCATCTACGTCACGTAACGCGTGCTCAAAAAGTTCATTCACGCTGGCTAGAAAATTTGTTACAGGGTCACTATTCTCTGAAGGGTTATTCAACGCACGGTAATCGGCTTTCCTACAGAATTATACCTGATGTACTGTCTCGTAATCTGTCCATTATCTCAAATCAGCAGGCCATGATATTTTCTCTCTCTCATTATAAAAGATACGGACATAGTTAGAATGTACACCACTAAAAAAAATTAATTACCTCATTTGAAATCAGGCTACTTACAGTTCCACCTATGGAGTCAGCAACACTGTTGCTGCCATTTACAAGCGAGGCCATATTTATTGCTGACGGATGCTGACGTCATTCTCTTGTTTGTTTCAGGGTTGCGGCTTCACGCGCCAACGTTTACCACGAAACGTTACGTAAATATATTAGGTAGTTATTATTTTTAGATACTTATATCATACACTTCTTTCTGCTGTATGAGCATTCACTACATGCAACTTGTTCTTTCCCCTTACAAACAAAGGACGAATCTAGCACATAAATTCAAAATGCCAGCACTTCAGTCAATATCGGCACTTTAGTAGTAAATAGATTGTACCCGACTGTTCGCGCAAAACGGAAAAACACTAAATTTGGGTCTACATTCCTGCTGTAGTACGCGACTCTGATATACAAATAGTACAGATGGGCTTCACATGGATAGAACAACCTCCACTATGTTAGACAATATATACAGAAAGGCGAATATATTTCAATCGAAACTTTTCAGTTCAGACTGATCGAAAGACAGGAGTATGAAGCTTTCCCTGACTTTTCCAGCTATGAAATTATGTTCGAGGATGTGACGGTTGCTTTTTCAATTACCATTATAGATGGTTCTACATCTTATGGTTGCCCTGTATCTTCTGGATCTAAATGGAGCATCAATTTCACTTAATTAATTTTTGGATTATATGTGTATTTTTGGCTTCAAAATGTACTCTATAATGTGCGTTCCTATTAACACACCTACAGTCTAGTTCATACAACATCATAGGGCTGCTAGCGATGGTTGGGGATCTTCAATCTTATGCGATGTGTGTTCGGAGGAATTTCAACGTGTACTACAGCAATTCGTCGGAAACTGTAGCTCAGACCGCTCGTGTAGGTGTAATGTATGCCTACGGCAGCCCCAATCACTACGAAATTTAGCTTCACACACAGTCTTCCATTACACTTTTAATTTATCGCAGTTCACAGTGTCTGACAGAATATTGTACCACAAATATCTGTATGCTATGGAATCGCAGAAAGTTTCCGAGGATGATCTGGTTCCGCTTACAGTTTTTACATTATCATCAATGAAATATACGTTTGTACTGGATAAACGCCGTGCGAACAATAAGTTGATTTCACCGTGATTGTGTAATCCCTTCAGAACGCTACTGTTTCACAACAAACATGATGTTCTTTGAGAGCCCAGAGGATGCTATTGCGACATGGAGTAAAGACATTGATGATTGGTGGTGCAATTTCTGTAGTAGGCCATTGTTCAAGACAAGGGACTGTCTCTTCTTTTAACCGACTCATATGTAAGATGATAAGATGGGATCTATGTAAACTACACATAAGAGATGTTATGTGATACATCCAAGCGTTTATGTTATGTGCTCTTTTTTATCATTACTTGCATTTCATTTCAATGTGATATAAACTGCATTTAAGAAATGTAGTCTGATCGTTAACAGCCTTTTTTTTTAAATATAATATTATTCGAAGTGGTTAAGTTATGTACTCTCTTTTTTATCACAACCTAAATTGCATTTCAATGTGATGTATATATGTTTGTATATACATTGAAAGATACCTGCTATGCGTTTTCTATCATTTACAGATGGCTTACACCAAAAGTACGACAAACTTTTCAGATTCTGAACGCTACTTTTCTGAACTCAACTATCATGCCAATTTCGAGACTGCACACTGGTAAACAGATAAATCAAATACTTGTTTAGCAGCTTGGGGATTCTCAGTCCCTCGAGCAACAATTTGGAAATATGTACCGCTTACGTTGAAAGACAAAGGCTTGTGCGTGTGCATGTGCTTGAACATAGACACCTGTCCAATGTTCAAAATTAGATAATAACTTTTCGCACTTAAATACATAGCTTCGAGACACGATACACTAGCTTGTCTACCTTCAATTCGTGAATGCAAAACAGTCGTATTACATCGTCCTTGCGAAAGATATTGAGAATGTACTGTTTTAAAACAGTCACCACATTTTCAATTTTAACTTACCGCCCTGACCACCATATTGTAAAATAACCGACTTTAAAATTAGGTTCAATTCAAAGCTGGCGCATCGCCCGCCATTCTGGAACATGGCCGACTTTAAAATTACAATTAATTTAAAGTTAGCGCCATAACCGCAATCTTACAATGTGGCCGAATTCAATATCATACTAAATTTCATTTTGAATTTAAACGTAACGTACTGACCGCAATTTTGTAAAATGGTCGAATTTAAACTTAAGTTTAATTGAAATCTAGTGCGCTGCCTGCCATTTTGAAAATTGGCCGAATATAAAATTTAATTTAATTTAAAATTAGCACCATACCCGCCATTTTACAAAATGTACGATTTCAAAGCCATCGCGCGCAACCCTTGCAATCTAGCGGATTAAAAAAAGTTCTAGTAGATTCAAAATAAAATTTGAGTTTTGGCCCGGGGCTTTTCTTCATTCTCTCCAAATGACGTTTTTGAATTTTGGGCCAGGGGGTTTGGCCCAAGGACGGGCCGTACCTACATGGATACAACTTACCAATTCTCAATGCTTCTTGCAGAAAAAATCATACCCATATTAGGAGGAAAACATTTAAAAAAAAAATTACACACGTACACTACCTCACAATAATACATTGGCTCGTATCAATTCTGAGTGATTCTCGCACAACAAACACATACCGACATTACCAGGACAGCGCATAAACGAAACATTTCTTACGTACGTTACGTGATGATATTATATTGGTTCGTAACAATTCTCATTCCTTCTCGCACAAATAGCACACACCGACATTACCAGGAAAGAAATATACAAGACATTTCTTTCGTACATTACCTGAAAATATTAAATTGGCTCGAACAATTTCTCAGTGCTTCTCGTAAAACAATCCTTTACCGAACATACCACGAAAGTATCTAAAAAACTTTGCTTACGTGCATGAATTAACACAAGACTTTGGGTCGTAACAATTCTCTGTGCTCCTCTCATAACAAGCGAATACGGAAATTACCCGGACAAGAGATAAAGAATACAATTCGTACAAAATTTACCAGACAATATTATATTGGCTCGTACCAATTCTCAGTGTATCTCGCTCAACAAAAACAAACTGAAGTAACCAGGACAAGAGTTATACAAAACATTTCTTACGTACTTTAGCTGAAAATATTATATTAGCTCGTGAGAATTCTCAGTGATTCTCGCACAAAAAACACATACCGACATTACCAGAATAACATTTAAACATAAAAATTTTAAGTACATTAGCTTACAGAGATATATTAGCTCGTACCAATTTCCAGGCATTCCAGCACTTTAAACACATACCGACATTACCAGGACAACAGTTAAACAAAGAACTTCTCAAGTATTAGACCTGAAATAATTTCATTAACTTGTACCATTCTTAGAGTTTATCGCACAACAAATATATAGCAATATTACCGGGAAAATGGTTAAACTAAACATTCCTTACGTGCATGACCCGACACATTACATTGGTTTGTATAATACCTGAGTCCTTCTCGCACAACAAACACCTGCATTGAGAAGAAAAATTTTAAACAATATATTTCTTGCGTACATTACCAGATAATAGTAGATTGTAAGGTTTCGCAGTATTTCTCGCACAAAAAACATATACCAACATTACCAGAACTAAATTTAACAAAAGATATCTTACATGGCCTGACAAATTACATTGGGTAGTAATAGTTCTCAGCTCTTCCCGCTGAAGAGAAACATACAGTCATCAAAAGAACTAAATATATACAATATGTTTCTTACGTACATTACCTGATAATATTAAATTGGTTCGTAACAATTCTAAGTTTTTCTCTCACGAAAAAACATACAGATATTACGAGTAAAAGAGATAAACAAAATATTTCTACGGATATTACTTGAAGATATTACATGGAATCGTATCAAATCTAAGCGTTTCTCGCTCAACAAAATCATACCGAATATACCAGGACAAAATTTCTGTCGTAACAATTCTCATTGCGTCTTCCGCAACAAACACATACCGACATTTCCAGGACATCAGTGAATCAAAACACTTCTTACGAACATTACATGAAAATGTTTCATTGCCTCGTAACACTTTTCTGTGCTTCTCGAACAAAAACCACTTCCCGACTTTACCAGGATAATAGATTAAACAACAATTCATACCTATATACCTAAAAAAATTAAATTGTCCCGTACAATTTCTAATTTATCTCGCACAATATACACATACCCACATTAAGAGTAGAACATTTAAAAAAAACTTTCCTTACGTACATTGCCTGAAAATATTTCATTGCTTCGAAAGAATTCCCAGTGTTTCTCACACATCAAACCCTCACTGACAGTATAACGACACTATTATAAAACACATTAACTTCTTACACGACTTGACTCATATTTTTGGGTCGTAATATTTCTCAATGATACTCGCACAAAAACAGATATATACATTACCAGGTTATCATTTAACAATTGATTTTTAGTAAATTAACTGACAATATTACACTGGCCCTTTAGAAAAGTCAGTGTTTCTCAGACAACAAACACAAAACGATATTACCAGGTCAACAGATAAACAAAATAATTCTTACGTAGAAAACATGAAAATATTTCATTGGCTCGTAAAATTCCCTGTGATTCTCGCACAACAAACACATACCGATTTTATCAGGAAAAGAGTTAGAGAAAACATTTCTTACTCACATTACCTGAAAATATTACATTAGCTTGTTCCAATTCTCAATATATCTCCACAAAACCCATACCGAAATTACGAAGACAAAAGCTAGTCTTAATATTTCTTACCGACATTACCTGACAAAATTACATTGCGTCCTCTCAATCCGCAGTGCGTCTCGCACAGCCAATACACACCGACATTACCGGGACAAGAGTTAACAAAATATTTCTTACGTGTATGGCATGACACAATTCTTTGACTTGCAAAAACTGTAATTTTTTTTCGCACAACAAACACATACCTAACATACTAGAACATCATTTAAACAAAATATTTCTTAAGTGTCTTAACTGATAATATTACATTGGCTCTTAGGAAATATCAGAATTTCTCGCACAACAAACCCATTCCGACCTTACCAGGACAAAATTTAGCAAATTATTTTTAACCTATATTACCTGACACGTTACATTGGGTCGTAAAAATTGTCAGTGCTTCTCGCACAACAAACATACACCGAATTCACCAGGACAACAGTTAGGCAATACATTTCATACGCACATTACACAATGAAAATATATTGCCTCGAACCAATTCTAAACCTTTCTCGCACATGAATCCCATACCGACATTAAAATTAAAACCGATAAACAAACGTTTTTAGGGAATTACTTGACTTGTAATTGTAAGTGTTTCTCGCACAACCAAAACAAACCGAATTTACCAGAACAACAGTATAAAATAAAATTATTTTCGTCCATGACCTGTCACATTACATTGGATCGTAACAATTGTCAGCGCTTCTCGCACAACAACAAATATCGACATTACCAGAACAGCAGTTAAACAACATTTGTTACGTAAATTATCTGACAATATTACAATGATTTGTACCAATTCCCAATATTTCCCCCACAAAATACACAAACCGACATTTCTAGGAGAATAGTTAGCAACACATATCTTACATTAATAACTTGACATATTACATTGTGTCGTACGAATTCTCATCCTTCCTCGCACATAAATTATTACCAGGACAACAGTCAAAAAACATTGCTTACGTGCATGAAATGACTAATTATTTTGCCTCGTACCAATTTTCAGAGCTTCTGGCAAAAAACACATACATACGTCACCAGGGAATAAGTTATTTAAAATATTTCTTATGTGCAAACCCTCACAAATTACATTGGAACGTAACAATTCACATTTCTTTACAAACAACGAACTTATACCCGAATTACCAGGTAAATATTCAAACAAAATAATTCTTACGAAACTTACGTGACAATAATACATTGGCTCGTAACATTTCACAGTGCATCTCGCGCAGCAAACACTTACCGATATTACAAGGAAAACAGATAAACAAAACAATCCGTACATACATTACCTGACAATATCTCATTGGCTCATAATATTTCCCTTTGCTTCTCGCACATAATACACGTACCGAAATTACAAGGACATCAGTTAAACAAATTATTCCTTACGTGCATGACCTGACACATTCAATTGGCTAATAACTCTTCGCAGTTTTTCTCGCACAACAAAATTTTACCGACATTACAAGGACAAGTTTTAAGCAAAATATTTCTTTCGTAAATTACCTGATAATATTAAATATCCTCCTACGAAATCTCAGTGCTTCTCGCACAACAAACACAAATTTTAAAAGGAAAACCGTAAAAAAAAAATTTCTTTTGTAATTACATGTTACATTACATTGTTTCGTACCAATTCTCAGTGCTTCCCGCATAACAAACACAAACCGAAATTACGTGGACTAAAGTTTAACAAAATATTTCTTACGTACTAGCTGATAAAATTACATTGTTTCGTAAGTTTCTCAGTGATTCTCGTAAAATAAACACATACTGAATTTACCAGGAAGAAAGTTCAAAAATATTTCTTACGTTCATTAATTGACATTATTACATTAGCTCGTACCAATTCTCAGTGCTTTTCGCAAAAAAAATACATATCTAATATATCAGGACAACAGTTAAACAAAATACTTATTGCGTACTTTACCTGATATTATTACATTGGCTCCCAAATTTCTATGTGATTCTCGCAAAACAAAATCATACCCACAATACTAGGACAACAGAAAACTAAAGAAATTTTTACGTATGTTCCCTTACAATACTACATTCGTTCGTACCAATTCACGGTGTTCTCGCACAAGAAACACCTACCGACATTACTTGGAATATATTTAAACGAAACATTTCTTATGAACTTTACTTATATTAAACATTGGCTCGGAAAAATTGTCAGTAATTCTCGCACAACAAACGCATACTGATATTATGTGGACAAAAGATATACAACATATTTCTTACGTAAATTACGTGATAAATTTTCATTGGTTCCTAGCAATCCTCAGTGATTCTAGCAAAAAAAAAAACACATACCGACATCACGAAGACAAATGATATCCAAAACAATTCTTACTTTCGTTATCTAACAATATTACTTTTGCTCATAGCATTTCTCTGTTTTTCTCTTACACCAAACGCACACAGACTTTACACATATCAGTTAAACGAAACAGATCTTACGTAAACAGCTTGACAATATTAAAATGGCTCGTAAAAACTTTCAGTCGTTCTCACACAACCAAACATACCAACATTAACAGGAAAATATTTAAACATAATATTTCCAACGTATAATACCTGATAATAATTCGTTGGCTCGTAACAATTCTCAGTGTTTCTTCCAAAACAAACAAATACCGAATTTACCAGGACAGCAGGTAAATAAACATTTTTTACGTACATTAACTAACTATATTATATTGGCTCTTAACAATTCACAGTGTTTCAGCACAACAAACTCATATACACAATAGCAGGAAAAGAGCTAAAAGAACATTTCTTATGTACGGGACCTGAAAATATTTAATAGGCTCCTAAGAGTACTCAGTGATTCCCGCACAACAAACACATACACTCATTTCCAGCTAAAGCGTGAAGAAAATATTTTCAAGGCGCATAACCTGACACATTAAATTGTCTCGCACCAATTCTCAGTTTTTCTCGCACAACAAACATATTTCGAAATTACAAGGGTAAAAGTGAAACAAAACATTTCTTACGTACATTACCTGAAATTAGTAAATGGGCTCGTAACATTTCTCAGTGTTTCTCGCACAACAAAACCTTACCAAAATTAACAGGACTACAGTTAGGCAAAATATTTCTTGCATCATCGACCTGAATTATTTAATTGGGTCCTAATATTTCACAAGCTTCTCGCACAACAAAAACGTACTGATATTACCAAGAAAATAATTTAAAAAAATTTCTAACATGCAAAACCTTGCACAATATATTGGGGTCGTAAGACGTTTCTGGGTTTCTCGCACAACAAACACAAACATACATTACTAGTACTATAGTTAACAAAGGATTTCTTACGTACATTACCTGACATTAATTCATATGCTCGTGAAATTTCTCAGTTCTTCTCTCCCAACAAGCACAACCGCACATTAAAAGGACAGCAGTGAAACGCAATATTTCTCACGTACATTGCCTGAAAATATTTCATTACCTCGTACCATTTCTCTATTCTTCTCGCACAAAAACACATACCTTAATTACAACGACAAGAAATAAACAAAATTGTTCTTACGTATTTTCCCTGATAATTTTACACTGAGTCACACCAATTCTCAGTGCTTCTCGCGCATTAAGCACATATCGAAATTACCAGGAAAAAAGTTAAAAAAATTCTTACCTAAATTCCCTTATAATATTTCATTTGTTCGTACAAATTATCTGCCATTCTGGCAAATAAAAGGTAAGTACATTACCAGGACAAGAGAATAACAAAACGTTTCTTAAGTAAATTATTGATAATATTACATTGAATCGTAAATATTCTCATTTAACCTCGCGCAACAAACACATACTGACATTACCAGGAAAGTAATAAAAAAAAATATTTCTTACGTATATGAACTGACACATTATATTAGCTCATACCAATTCACAGTGATACTCGAACTTAAATCACATAGCGACATTAAAAGGACAAGCGTTAAAAACATTTTTAATAAAAATCCTAAGTTTGGCTCATAACATTTCTCAGAGGTTCTCGTTCAACAAACACATACAGTTATTACAAGGAAACCAGGTACACAAATATTCCTTACGTACATTACCTGACACATTATTTGGGTAATAAAATGCTCAGTTTCTTCGTAAATTAAAAAAATTTACCGGCTTTACCACGACAACAGATAAACAAAATAATTCTTACCTATATTACAAGACAATATTACATTGGCTTGTATCATTTCTAAGTTTTTCTTGCACAACAAACACATACCGACATTACCAGGAAAAAAATATACATAATATTCCCAAAGTTCATTACCTGACAAAATTATATTGCCTGGCACATGTACTCATTTTTTATGGCACAAAATAAACAGATATTTTAGGGACAATATTTAAACAAAATATTTCTTACATGCATTACCTGACACATAACATTGACTCGTACAATTTCTCAGTGCTTCTCGCAAGACAAACACAAAACAATCTTATCACGATATTATTTAACGAAACTAATAATATTAAATTGGCTCGTAAGAATTCTTACTGCTTCTCGATCAACAAAATCATACCGATATGACCACGCCAAAAAATTAAAAAGATTATTACTTACGAACATTACATGACACATCACATTTGGTCGTAACAATTAACATTTATCCTCGCACAACAAAACGAATAAGACATTACCAGGACAACATATAACAATATACATCTACGGACACTACTTGACAACATTACATTGATTCCTACCAATTCTAAGTAATTCTCGCACAACAAACAGCTACCGGTTTTACCAAGGCAAGACACTAAAAAAGTATTCTTTACGTCCATAACCTGTAACATTATATTGGGTCTTAACAATTCTCAGTGCTTCTCGCACAACAAACATATTCCGACATTAGAAGGACAACATTTAAACAAATAGTTGTTATGTAAAGTACCAGAAAAATTACACTGGCTCGTAACAATTTCCACTGGTTCTCACACAACAAACTCATACAGATATTACCAGGAAAAGCAATAAATTAAATTTCATATATGAATGATCTGATATACTAAATAAATTCGCACCAAATTTCAGGGCTTCTGTCACAAAAAATAAAGCACAGATATTACAAGGGGAGACTTAAACAAAATAATTATTACGTGCGATCCCTAACATATTATATTGGATCTTAACAAATTTCAGTTAATTTTGAGCAAAAAACGCATAATATATTTAGCAGGACAAAGTATCAACAAAATATTTCTTACATTCTTTACCTGAAAAAAATACATTGTTTCGTACCAATTTTTGTTTCTCTCGCAAAACAATTATATACAGACACTACCAGGAAAACAGTGAAACAAATATTTCTTACGTACATTACCTGACAATATTTCATTGGCTCATAACATTTCACAGTTCTTCTCGCACAACAAACACGTAACGACATTACGAGGGCATCAGTTAAAGAAAACATTTCTTACGGCATGAACTGTCTCAATACATTTGCTCATAACATTTCTCAGTGATTCTCATACAACAAATTTAACCTGAAATTACCAAGACAAAAATTACTCAAATCAATCCGTGCCTAAATTATCTGACTATATTATATTGGCTTGTACCAAATCTGAGTGATTCACGCACAACAACAGGAAAACAAACATTTCTTACTTACAATACCTGAATTACATTTTGGGTCATAAAATTTCTGTTTTAATTTAGCCCAATAATATTGCCGGCATTACCACATAAAGAGATAAACAAAATAATTCTTACATGTATTAGCAGTCAATATTATATTGACTTCTATCATTTCCCAGTTCTTCTCGCACAACAAACACATACTGACATTACCAGGAAACAATTATACAAATCTTACCAGCATAACTTACCTGAAATAATTATATAGGCTTCTAAACTTACTCAGTGTTTCTCGCACAAATCATAACGTCAATTCCGAGACAAGAGTTAAAAAAATATTTCTTACGTGCATGATATGACACATTAAATTGACTCGTACAATTACTCACTGCTTCTTACACAACAAACACATAAATAACTTATCACGATAATATTTAAACAAAATTATTCTTACTAAGTTAACTGATAATATGAAATTGGCTTGTAAGAATTCGCACTGCTTCTCGCACAACAAACAAATACCTATATTTCCAGCCTCTCAATTATATATAATAGCTTATCTACACTGCCTGACACAGTATATTGATTCGTAACAATTCACATTGTTCCTCCCACAAAAAAAAAAATTCGACATTACCAGGAAAAAAGAGAACAATACATTTCTACAGGACATTACTTGAAAATATTATGTTGGCTTCTACCAATTCTAAGAATTCTTGCACAACAAATAGCTACCGAATTTACCTGTAAAAGAGAATAATTAAATACTTTTACGACCATAACCTGTAAAATTATATTGGGTCTTAATAATTTTCAGTGCTTCTCGCACAACTAACATATAACGATATTACCAGGACAACATTAAAAAATATTTTTATATAAATTAACAGAAAATATTACACTGGCTCGTAACAAATCCCAATGGTTCCCACACTAAAAACACATTCAGTTATTTCCAGGAAAAATTTTAATATTAAATTTCATATGTGAATAACCTGAGCTACTCAATTATTTCGTACCAAATGTCAGGGCATTTAGCACAAAAATCTTACAAGTTTTACAAGAAAAAGAATTAAACAAAATACATCTTACGTGAGATCCCTGACATATTACATTGGATTGTAACAAATCTCTGTTCTTTTCGGGCAAAAAACGTACTCTATTTACAAGGACAAAGTATAAAAAAATATTTCTTGTAATCTTTACCTGAAAAAGATACATTTTTTTCGTAACAGTTCACGTTCCTCTCGCAAAATTAATATATATACCGACATTACAAGGAAAAGAGTTAAACAACTTTTCTTAACTTTATTACCTAACAATAATTCATTGGCTCATAACATTTCACATTTCTTGTTGCACTACAAACGCGTAACGACAATACGAGGGCATCAGTTAAAGAAAACATTTCTTACGGCATGATCAGTCACAATACACTTGCACCTATCATTTCTCAGTGAATTCCGAAAAACAAAAATACCCCGAAATTACCTGGAAAACAATTATTCAAAGCATTTCTTGCGTAAATAATCTGACTATATTATATTGGCTTGTATCAAACCTCAGAGATTCACGCACAACAAATTGATACAGAATTTAACAGGAAAATATTTATACACATTCTTTTTACATGCATGCCCTGGCATATTTCATTGTGTCGTAAAAATTCTCAGGGATTCTCGCAAAATAAACACATATAGAAATTACCAGAAAAACCTTTACACACAACGTCTCTTACGTACATTACCCGACAAAATTCATTGGCTTCTACCAATTCTCAGTGACACTCGCACAAAAAGCTCTCGCCGATTTTACCCGGGAAACAGATCTAAAATTTATTTTTACGTACATTACTTAATATTATTGCATTTGCTCATAACAATTCTCAGTGATTCTCGCACAACAAACCCATACAGATATTAACAGGGAAAGAGTAAAACAAAATGTTTCCTACGTGAAACATGCGACACATTTCATTCCATCATAAAAATTCTCAGTTCTTCTCGTTTCAGAAATATCTACCTAACTTACCAGGACAACAATTAAAGAAAATAATACTTACGTAAAATAACTGAGAATATGACATTGGGTCGTACGAATTCTCAGTGCTTCTCTCACAACAAGCGCATACTCACATTGACAGGACTAAAATTGAACGAAATATTTCTTACGTATTTGAGTAGACATAATTTTTTTAATAATTCTCAGTTTTTCTCGCAAAACAAACGTATGCCGATGTTACCAGGACAATTGATATATGAAATAATTCTTACGTATATTATATAACAATATTACATTTGCTCGAAACAATTCTAATTTTACCTTGCACAACAAACACACACCGTATATACCAGGGCAAAATATGTGTGAATCTTTTCTTATGTATTTTACATGTCAATAATGCATTGGCTCGTAAAAAGTTGTAGTGTTTCTCGCACAACAAACCCAAACCGCCTTTTCCAGTACGAAATTTTATATAACATTCTTTATGGGCAGGACCTGACATAATTTTCAGCCTCAGAAATTTTCGCTTTGCTTCTAGCAAAACAAACACATACCGACATAGCCAGGAGAATATTTAATCACAAAATTCTTACGTATTTTACCTGAAAATGTTAAATTGGCTGGTACGAAATCTCAGTGCTTCTCGCATAACAAACCCATACAGACTTAAAAGGACAATATTGCTTAAAATAATTACTTAATTAGAATTCCTGACACATTACATTGTCTCGTAAAAATTATCAGAGCTTCACGCACAACGGACACATACGGACATTATGTTAACATCAATTAAATGAAATATTGATATCGTACACTAGCTAAAAATATTAATTTTTCTCGAAAATTTCTCATTGAATCTCGCACAATAAAACATAGAGTTATTACCAGTGCAAAATTTGAACAAAACAATTCTATCATACATTACCTTCTATTAATACGTTAGCTCGTAATGTTTCCCATTCATTCTCGCACAAAAAACTCATACCGACATTACCAGGACAACAGATATACAAAATAATTCTTTCGTATTTTACCCGAAAATATTAAATTATGTCGAAACAAATCTCAATGTTTCTCGCACAAAATCACATACCGAGTTTACCCCGACACAATGAAACGGAACATTTCGTACGTGCATGACTTGAAACATGACATTGACCAGTACCATTTCTCGGTGCTTCCTTCAAAACAAACATTTACCGACATTACAGAGAAACAGTTAAGGAAAACATATTTAATTTAAATCAACTAACAATATTACGTTAGTTCCTAACAATTCTCTGCCCTCTCTCACAACAAACACACAGCGAATTTTCCAGGACAACAATTATTAATTTGTTCTTAATATATATCAATATTTCTCGCACAACAAAAGCAAACCATCATTACCAGGACAAACATTAAACTTAAGATATCTTACATATATTAAATGACATTATTTCATTGGCTCGTAACATATACCAGTGATCCTCGAACAAAAATTTCATACCGAATTTCCCAGGAAAATTTTCGAAGAAAATATTTTTTATGTGCGCGACATGTCACAATATATTGGTTCGTACCAATTCTCAGTGCTTCTCGTACAACAAAAATATAACGATATTACCTGGACAAGAATATATCAAATATTTTCTTACGTAAAATCCCCGACAAATTTTATTGGCTCGTAAAAATTTTTAGTGCTTCTCGCACAAAAATCATATACCGATATTACCAGGACAAGTGTTAAACAAAATATTTTACGTACATTAACTCACAATATTACACTGGCTCGTAATAATTCTCAGTTTTTCTTGCACAACACTGCCATATCGATATTACCAGGAGTATATTTCGGCAAAATATTTGTTACGTACATTTACTGACACATTACATTCGTTTGTAAATTTCTTCGTGCTTCTAGTAAAACAATACTTACCGACATTACCAAGACAACAGATAAGCGAAATATTTTTTAAGTACAATAACTGAAAATGTTACATTGGCTCGTCACAATACTCAATGCCACTCGCACAACAAATTCATACCAACATTAACAGGACAAGATTTACAAAAGAAACTCTTACACATATTACCTGATAATATTATATTGGCTCGTATCATTTCTATGTCCTTCTAGCACAACAAACACATACCGACTTTACAAGGATATCAGTTATATTAACATTTCTTACGTAACATAGCTGACAATATTCCATTGGCTCGTAACATTCCTCAGTGATTCTCGCACAAGAAACACATAACGACATCATTGGAAACAATTAAAAATACAATTCTTAAGTGCATTACCTGACACATTTCATTGGACTTTACAATTCTCAGTTTCCCTCGCATAACAAACTCATACCGACATTAACAAGACTACAGATAAACAAAGCATTTCTTGCGTACATTACCTGACGATATAATACTGACTCGTAAAAGTTCTCAATCCTTCTCGCACAACAAACACACCCCGAACTTTACCTACTCAAGAAATATAGTTATCATTTCTTACGTATATTACGTGTCCATATTCCATTGAATCGAAACAATTCCCAGTGCTTCTTACACAATAAAATCATAAAACCAATGCCAGGAAAAGTATTAGACAAAATATATGTAACTACGTAACCTGAAAATAGTATATTTGCTCGTAAAATTTCAGAGTTTCTAGCACAAACACACATACCGACATTCCCAGGACAAGTTCAAAACGAAATATTCTTTATATGTATGAGCTGGCACATTAAATGGATCGTAACGATACTCAGTGCTTCTCGCACAACAAACACTTACCGACATTTCCAGGACAAGAGATAAACAAAATATTTCTTACGTTCTGTTCCTGACAACATTATAGTGGCTCCTAACATTTCTCAGTTTTCCTGGCACAAAAGATACATACCGATATTCACATGAAATCAGTTAGATAAAATATTTCTTACTTTCAGGACCTGAAAAAATATATTAGGTCGTACCAATTCTCAGGCTTGTCTAAAATCGAACATTTACCGACATTATCAAGAAAAAATGTAATTAAATTAATTATTACTTGCAAACCTTAACACGTTATATTTTGTGTAATATTTCCCAGGGCTTCTCGTAAAACAACCGCAAACCGACATTAATAGGTCAACAGTAAAACAATATAATTCTTAAGTATATTGCCTGAATTTAATTCATTATCTCGTTATATTTTAAGTACTTATCACACAACAAAATCATACTTTGTTTAGCAGGACAAGAGATAAACAAATCAGATTATACATTTATTCCCTGACAATGTTACACTGGATCTTACCAATTCTCAATGATTCCCGCACAACAAACACATACAGAATTTAGCACGAAAAATATTAAAAAAATTTTTACCTTCATCTCCTCATAATATTTCATTCGCTCGTACAATTTATCTGTGATTCTCGCACAAAAAACGTAATTACATTACCAGGAAAAAGAATAACAA
>Ga0131853_10003702_pt1 | contig 27465 bp, 25 predicted proteins | sample TergutLab28metaG_FD_92764 | JGI IMG/M metagenome (GOLD analysis project Ga0131853, IMG submission 92764) | Labiotermes labralis P1 segment gut microbial communities from Petit-Saut dam, French Guiana - Lab288 P1 (version 2) (version 2) | ecosystem: Host-associated > Arthropoda: Insects >...
AACAGGGCGGAATATATATGTTTGATGCGGTTGCTCTATTAGAAATTGCTGTGGTTTTCGGCAATTTATCATAGAGTCTAGCAGCAAACATATATATTCCGCCCTGTTCCCCTTTTCCTTTTTTGCATCCCCAGCGTTTATTACATACCAACCCAAAATAACAAAAAAACTGCCCCATTAAAGATTCCCAACCCCACTTCAAAACCTCTAAACAAGACAGTCCCATTTTTATTCATCTATCCAGCGAATATAAACCTAAAAAATATTTTATAATTGCACGAACTAAAACCAATGTTATCCAAAAATTAATTATTAAACCCAAATTAATCGTATAATTTGGAGGAAAAAGTTTAATAGGTATTCCTGTTTGCTCCGGCACAATATTGTAAACACTTATGGCTCTAGCCGGAAAACCGTAATGACGTACATAAAACCCTTCGTTTTTTTCCTCAGTAGTTGAATATAGTAGCCCGAGCAACTGAATTACTAACGATATAAAAATTGAAAACAAAACTGTCTTCTTCATACAATTAAATTCCTCCTATCATACTTTTCTGATAAGACTAAAAAAATTAATATGGTGATGCCTGTTTCAAAGCTCGCCCACATGATTTTAAACTTATTCATGTTGAAACGAAGTTATTTATAGTGTATCATTATCCTAAGACTATGTCACTTTCATAGGAGTTATTATGCTAGAGTTCTTTGACTACACAACCAGGCGAGGAGCACTTTTGCCCTTTATACCAAAAATATATGAAATGTTTAAGGAAAATGCCCAAAAGGACAGTGCTGCCGGCTACCAAATGCCGGAGCATATTATCACTTGGAAGCAAAAAATAAATAGTCAGCTTGTTGATATAAACCGTCGTTTTTTAATTGCAGCAGACGGGGACAATTTAGCAGGTCTTCTTTTTTATCGCTATGAAAAAACGGATATATACATTGAAGATTTGCAGCTCTCGTGGATTTTCCGCAATAATGCTCAAGTACTTGAAGGTTTGCTTAAAAAAGTTGAGTATGACCCTCTAAGCAAAGAGGCAATATTTTTTGCAAGCAATCGGCTAAAAGTGGACGTTGATGCTGAGCTTCTTAAAACTAAAAGAGATGAGTGGGAAAACCTTGGGAGTTACAGGGAAGCTGCCAACTTATTAAAAATAAGATATAACAGAGGATTTAATGTTTGAATTTTTTGAAACACTTTTTATTAACTTAGATCGGCATGATAATCATGTGATTATTGTGGCGGTCTATTTATCATTGGCGGCATTTGTTATAATCCTTAGAATCTTCTCCCATTTACATTTTCGTGGAGCAATTTACGCCTTTGTTCAAGAGGCTCGTAAGGAAATACGAAACCGTGATGAGCTTAAAAATATAAAAAATAAGCTGCTTAGAAAAATAACAGCCGATTATATCCGTGTCGCAGACAGGGCAGTAACAACCGTGCCTACAAGCAAAATAGTACAACGCAACCTTTCAAAAATGAGTTTCCTTGGTTGGCGGTATGAAGGACTAGTTCCTTTTATTGAAGGAATGGAAACAGCTTTCTTATGGATTGGTGTAATTCTGGCTTTTGCTTTTAGTCAGCATGTATTTGTATATGGTTTGCTTGCTATTATTGTTTTTTTGCTTACTCGTTTTTTTGCTGCATTTTTTAATATAAGTAATGCAAAATCAGAACTTGAAGATGAATTGGTTATTTTTATGGAACGTGAAGTTGGGCGTTTTTTTGCTTCTGATTCCGGTGGCGCAGTTCTGCGGTTAAAAAATGATTTAACAGAAGCCATTAATAAGCAGGCAGAAGCCTATAAATCTACGATGGAAACAATCTCTAAAACTATGTCGGAATCCATGAAAGAAGTTTCAAGCACCATGATAGCAGCAGCAAAGTCGATAGGCCCAATAGTTGCAAATGCTATGGACGAAAAACTTGTGGACATGAATACCCAACTAAAAGATACCCTAAATGATTGGGAAACAGCACTCAAGGAATCTGCGAGAATCCAAACAGATATAAATACATCAGCAGACAGGTTGTCATATGCCGGAGGGCAGCTTCAAGCTGCATCAGAACTTTTAGCAACACATATGAAAGGTCATTCTAATGCACTTTCAAACCAGCTAAACACTCTTGTAACTGCAATTGACTCTGTAAAAGATTGCACAGAAAGCTTAATGAAACAACAAGAGGTTTTGCAAACCAAAATAGAGTATATTAACGAAAACCAAGAAACCCTTGGACTTTCATTAGATTCTTATAAAGCGTCACTTCAAAATCTAACTTCATCTCTTGGTGATGGTCTTGGAGCTTATATAAACCTTCATGCCCAAAATTCTGCACAAGCAATAAATGATGTTGTTAAAGCAAATACAGACAAAATTGTTCATTTAATAAACAGCAAGGGGGTTTAAAAATGGATTTTGAAAACCCGTTGCCGGTTTTAGAACTTGACACAGATTTTATTGAAATTGAAACAAAAGATATTTTTACAGGGCGTTTTAAAATAAAAAATACAGGTGGTGGAGTGCTTAAAGGTCGTGCGTTGTCTCGCCTTTTAGGTCTTAATTTTGAACCGGAAGAGTGGGAAGGTAATAATCAAACTATAACTTATACATGGAATCCAAGCCGTGCAGGTGCTCAAATTGGCGAAACTATTCAAGCTATTTGTTTTATAACATCAAATGGGGGAGAAGTTGAGCTTCCTGTGCAAGCAAAGCTAACAAAGATGTCAATAATAACAAGCGAAGGCAAAAACATTTCCAATATTTTTGATTTTTACGAATATTCACAAATTCACCCGACACAAGCAAGAAGAATGTTTACAGACAGCGAGTTTTATATGCTGCTTCTTGCCACCGGTTACACGTACATTGAGGTGTATGAATCACTTCACAAGGATGCAAACCGTGAACGGGCAATGGACAATTTTTTTATCCTGTCAGGGCTAAAAGGTAGAACTAAAACGGAAATTAAAGCCCGTAATCTGGAGTTTAGCCAAAAGCCTGGAGATAAAGAGAAACTTTATGGCAATTTTTTAGTAAAAAAAAGCGACCACGGGTATGTAGATGCTCCTCTTACATTAAAAAATAATGCTCCTTGGCTAACACTTTCAACAGGAAAACTTAGTGCAACTGATTTTAATGATGACTTTATTGCAGTGGTAAATTTTAGTATAGACAGTGCAAAAATTTCAAAGGCTTATGCCCGTGAGTTAGTTGTAGTTGGTGCAGATGATTCGTTTTCAAATACTGTAGAAATTATTTATCGTCGTAGACCTGGTTTAACTGCAAGACTAAATAAAAACACTTATCGCTACAGTGACAAGGGAACAATTGAAATAATAAATAATACCGGTGAGCTTATAAAAGTCACACCTTTTTGTAAAGAAAACTACATCCGTTTTAGTGCAAAATCCTTTGCAGTTGAAGCCGTTGCAGAAATTCCGTTTGAAGTTAAGCTTGGAGCTTTCATGAGTGCCCAAATGTTTTTCCGTAAACTTCCTTATATGAAAACTATAATTGAAGTAGAATTTTCGTCCCCCGGGAAAACATATAAAAAGAATTTGCCTATCACAGTTGGAGAATGGTAACATATGCTTGAGAAATCCATTAAAAAACTAGAAAATTCATTTAAAAACGGCAATGATATTAGCGTTTCTATTTTGATGGCTTTAAGGAATTGGCAAGCATTTCGTTTTTTAGATGATTCCAAAGCTTTTTCCGGGAGGGCAAACCATATTGCACTTGCGGTTCACAGGCGAAACCCTGCGGACTTGGGGCTTTATATCCTTACGATTTTTATTGCAATTGAAGCAGGAAACTTTGACACAGCCAATGAAATGCTTGATAAGGCAATGAATTACAAATCCTTTTTAAGGACAAATGACCCATTTTATTATGGAGTACTTTGTTTTTTATATGCATATCTTGAACTTCATCAAAAAAGAACCCGTTCTGCAAAAAAACATTGGCGAGCTTTAACTGATTTTATAAAAACAACAGAACCCCATCCGGATTATCAAATTATGCAGGGTTTACTCCATTTAACTTCTGAGGAGTATGCAGAAGCATACGGATTTTTTACTGAAGCTTTTTTGGCTGGAAGTGACAGTATATTCTTATATGAAGGTCTTTTTAGATATTATAAAAATGCAAACCAAAACTCACCACAGGGGATATCAATTTTACCGGTTTTAATTTATGCTGCTAAACGTGGAGCAGATATCAAAGGTCTTGCAGATAAATATCAAGAAACTCTTTTTGCTGCAATAAACACAAATCCATCACTTGGAGAAAAACTATATGAAATAAGTAACTACCCTCCAATTTTAAGGGAAATTTGTGCAAATCGTATAAAGAAAAATGACCTAAGCTTTGAAGCATATATTTTTTACAGCGAAGCGGAAACTAAACAAATTTATATTAAAGGGCTTTTTGAAACATTAATAAAAGCTGCATACAAAAACAAAATTGAAAATATAAACCACTATCCAATGGCACAATTTCTTGCCGGTTCTTTTGAAATGGATATGGATTTAAGCACATTTGTATTTCATCTGCTTCTTACCTCACCAAAACTTGCTGACTTGCTGCCGGACTGGCAAGGAAAAATTTTGCAGCATGGTACAAGGCTAATAAAAACCGGTGCAACAGGACGGGCTGCCAACAGTATTTATTACTATTTTTGGCAAAGGTGCAAAGCCCTTGGTATAACCGGTGTTGATATAGACAAAGCAGAGGAAATTTTAAAGGAAAACATCACCTTTTTTGAGCTTCAAGTTAAAAAAGACTCCCTAGTTAAGCATGTGTATATAACCGAACCGGAAAAACGGGGCATGGCGGAGTATGAAATTCCGGATAATGATGAATATTTAATAATAGAAGCTGTTGGTACTGCTGCTTCCTACACGTGTCTTGGGGCAAATCAAAAATCAATAATAAATGAGCATATTTTAATTAAACCAATGATAATCTTGGCAGGTGCAGAATTATATTTGCACTTTTTCCAAAAAGGTGACAGGCGTTTTCATGTGTTGGCATATTTGGCAAACCATTATCTATCTCTTGAAAAAATCCCGGACGAGGCTACCCCGGTTTTTGAGGCTTTAATTTCTGCAAGAGGAATAACAAAAGCTTATCGTAATAGAATCCTTGTTGCCCTTGGGCGATTGCACTACGATGCATTTAGTTTTGAAGAAGCCTTAGAATGTTATGGGGCTGTTGATGACGAAGCTCTTGGTGACGATTTTACACCTCAAATTTTAAGTGTATTTATGCAAACACGAGAGTTTGGTCGTGCAGTGTCGCTTATAAATAGCAAGCATATGTATATAGATAATGAGACGCTTTTTACTGCTATAAATGCACTCATCATAAAATCTGATGAAAGTAAAAAGGTTGCAAATGTTGCCTACAAACTTTTAACAAAAGGTTTTTACAGTGAAGAAATGCTGGACCTTGTGCTAAACCACTTTAATGCCTCGTATAAAGAAATTGCAACTCTTTCAAATACACTTGATGAGGATAATATTATTGCCCCAAGTCTTGATGCGATAGTAGTAGAAGCAGCCCTGGAAATGGCATTGTTTGACCCAAACGCCCAAAAAGCTTTTATTCGATTGCTCGCCTCAAGAAGTATTTCAGATATTGCAGACGAAAAAGCAAATTTAATACTAGACTTTATAGAGCTTGCAACTTTTGAAATGGTAGCTAAGGCAACAAAACCAGAGTATAATGTTTTGGATGTTTTGGAAAAATGGTGTCTTGAAAATGATAGTGACAATACCTTGCTCACATGGGGGCTTGCCAGTACATTTTTAAAGCATAATATTACTACTTTTAAATCTGAAGAAATTATAAACCTTGCAATTTCATCAATGGAACGTGAAGGAATTTTGCTTCCAATTTTTAAGGAAAACAAACCTTATCAAGTTCCGTTTATTGAAAAGCATCAGTCTTTTTTATACAAAGCTGCCCCCGGCAAAGACTGCTGGCTTTATTACCGCTTAAAAGATGATAAAACTTTTACCGCAGTACCAATGCGATATATAAAATATGGTTTATACGTTGCTTCTGTTCCGCTTTTCTATAATGAAGAAATAGTATATTATTTTAGTGAAGAAATGGTATCCGGAAGTATTACAACAAAAGAGGCGGAGCTAAAAAACACTGTGACTTTTATCCACGAAAATAGTGATGACCCATTTTTTACAATCAATAATGCAATAATTTATGAAAAGCTTTTTAAACATGATAGAGTTGAAGAAATTATAAGCCATCTTGTAAAAGACTATAAACCAGTCCGTAGCACTATATTGTAGGAGGATACCCCTGTTATGCTAACAAATAATTTTGCTTCGTTTGAAGCTATTAAACAAATAATTGACACTATACCGCTTGTTTGCGTTATCGTTGATGAGGAATATAATATACACGAATGTAATCAAGAGGTTGTAAATTTATTTGGCATTTCAGACAAACAGTTTTTTGTTGATAAGTTTTTCGATTTTTCGCCAATGTATCAACCTGACGGTAGGCTTTCAAGGCAAAAAGCACATGATAAGCTAAAGCAAGCGTTTGAAGCGGGCAGAGTAAATTATGAATGGCTTTATCAGTCCTTTTCCGGGGAGCATATCCCTTGCGAAACAACCATTGTAAAGGTTTATTTAAGTGGGCAGACGTTATCTATAATTTATATTCGTGATTTAAGAGAAATTAAAAAATCTATGGAAATGGTTCAAAAAATGGAGTCAATTGCCTATACAGATGAACTCACGAGGCTTTTTAGCCGTCGTTACTTTGTAGATAATGCTAGCAAAACCCTGGAAAACTGCAAAGAAAAATCCACGCCTTTCCATATAATAATGGGAGACCTGGATCGTTTTAAATCTGTTAATGACACCTATGGTCATCCAATTGGTGACGAAGTTTTAAAAATTGCTGCTGCCAGAATGTCAAATGTGACTAGGCAAGGGACAGTAGTAGCACGCTATGGGGGCGAAGAATTTATTATTATGCTTACAGGTATGAGCTACGATGCCGCTGTAAAAACCGCTGAACGGATTCAAAAAGTAATTGAAGAATCCCGTTTTATGATAAAAGGAATGGGTATTGATGTGACAATGAGCCTTGGTGTTGCCACGCTTTCATGCCCTAATCAAACCTTGGACGATATAATCTCCATGTCTGACACTGCACTTTATAGTGCAAAAAACACCGGACGCAATAAAGTTGTGGAGTATAAGGATTGTATCGAAGTTTAATTTACCGAGTAATCATCAAAATATCCTTGAACTAAAATTACAGGAGTACCCTTGTCTCCGCTTCCACTCATTAGGTCGCAAAGGCTTCCCACAAGGTCGGCATAAACTCTTGGTGTTGTGCCTTCACGATAAGCATTTAGATTATTACGTTTTTCTTCAATGGCTTTTGTTATAGCTGTTTGTTTTTCTTCACTGTTTAAATTTTTAAACTCTGTATCGGCTATTAGCTTCATTTTGATTTCCATTGGCTGTTCGCTTAGTCTTTTGGTATAGCCTGGGGAAACTACAGGGTCGGCAAGTTCCCAAATTCCGCAAACAGGGTCTTTAAATGCACCATCTCCATAAACAATTACTTCCGGCTTTATGCCGGTTTTTTTGTGGAAACTATTTTGCAAATTTAAAACAAAATCCGGTGCTTTGGCAGGAAAAAGTTTTAAGGTTTCACCATCAGAAAGGTTTGAACCAAGAACACCGTGTAGTGGATTATATCCACTGCCATTTACAGGTTTATTTAAAATATCTGATAAGGTAAAAACTTTTGCTGCTCCAGCTTTTAATAAGCGTTTTTTTGTACGGTTGCGATTGTGGATTTCACCAACTAAAATATTTTTTGTGATTTTTAAAATATCACGTGGGTCATTGGAAAAATATATATTAATATTGTCCGAAATGCCTTGATACAACTCTATATAATTAATGCCTGTGTAGTTATGTTTATAAACCCCAGCGGCCTTAACAAACTCTTTAGCTTTGACCATTTTTCCGCCAAGTTTATCAGTTACTTCATCTAGTAAATCTAAGTCCATTATAGGGTTGCCAACTTCGTCATGAGGGTAGCTTAGTAAGATATGAACTTTTTTTGCACCTCGTGCTATACCTTTTAAAATATTAAACAAACGGTTTCTTGAAAGCATTGGATAGACAAAACCAATCTCTTCACCATCAAATTTTTCTTTTACATCATCAGCTATGTCGCTAAGCTTTGCAAAGTTTCCTTCTGCTTTTGCAACAACTGCCTCTGTGACAGCGACAATATCATTTTCGTTTAAATTTTTTTCTTGGGAGCTTAAATAGTTTAAAACATTGGTTGTAACTAAACTAACTAAATCATCTCCGTGGCTTATAATTGGCATCCTGATGCCAACGGCTGTCGTTCCTGTAAGTCTCATGGAAAAACGCCTCCTTTTCGTTGTTATTATAAAGCATTTTTCGGTTTTTAACTATAGTGATTTTTGGACAATATAGTACCTTGGTGGCAACTGCAAGAAAAAGATTAAAAGTAATGTAAACTAGTAGTTGCGGCAAAAAAAATAACATTGCAATCATTAGTTGCTTGCAACGTTTTTGGTTTAATGGCTATAATATAAATATATTTTCAACCAATTTATCTTATAGGAGGGGATAATATGCCCATAAACGAAAAAATAAAAGAGTTGAGAAGCGAGGGAGCTCTTTCCCAAGAGCAGCTTGCTGAACTTTTGGGGGTTTCACGGCAAGCCGTTTCAAAATGGGAAAACGGAGAATGTCAACCTGAGCTTGACAACATTGTAAGGCTGGCACAGGTTTTTGGGGTTTCAACTGATTATTTACTGGTTTCAAATGGAATGGGTAATAATCAAAACACAAATTTTTCTACATCGGAAACATTTAAGTTTGAAGACGACACGCATACTTCAAGCTTTTTTAGCGATATAGAAATAAATTTAAGTGGTGCAGTTTACCCGCTTGCAACACTCGTATATCTATTCCTCGGTTTTTACTGGGGGCTGTGGCATCCAGGTTGGGTTGTATTTATTGGGGCATGGATAATTGAAGAAATTATTTATTTCGTTAAAAAAGGTAAGTTTGACATTTCAATTTATGGTGTTGCGTTTATCCTATATATCTTTATTGGTGTAGTTTGGGGCTATTGGCATCCTGCGTGGATTATTTTTATTGCTGCATGGGTTGTTGAGGAAACGTTTACTAAAAAGAAGAAAAATCACAAAAAAAATAGAGCAAAATTTGATGAGCCGTTTAACTAAAAAAGTTTGCAAAGCAAACTTTTAACAACCAGTCGTGAACACCGAAACCAAAGGTTTCGGCAGGAAAATGCAGAGCAGTTTCCTGGCACATAAAGAGAATTAATTCTCTTTAGAGGCTGCCAAATGTAAACTCCGTATTTTTCTGCGAACCCTCTGAAGTGTATTGTCAACAGACTTAAAGGATTTATTTAAAGTAAAAGAAATTTCTTCATAAGTCATACCTTCAACATGAAGGCGTAAAACATCTTGTTCCTGTATTGTTAGTTCATTTTTTATGGTATCTTCAAGGTTTTTTAAAGCCTCACGATCAAGAAAAAGTGCTGCCGGGTCGTTTGTTACACGATCCGGTAGTTTGTCTTTAAAGGTTTCTGCTAATCCGTCTGAAATAGTGTCATTTATTTCATTGTCTAAAGATAATGAAGTGTTTAGAGGAATATGTTTTTTGCGACCAGCGGCTTTTATAGCTGTTTGGATTTGACGAACAACACACATTGAAGCAAAGCTTGCAAAGCTTGCGTTTTTTTCAGGATCAAAGTCAAGAACTGCTTTATAAAGTCCAATCATACCTTCTTGCACAATATCCTCTGGGTCAGCGGAAGTTATATAATACTTTTTGGCATTAGCTTTGACCATTGCTTTAAAACGGTACATAAGGTTGTCTAAAGCAAAAGAATCGGTACGTGCTTCTTTTGCTAGCAACTCATCACTTATATAAGCCAATTTTTAACCTCCATAACGCATTTCGTCTAGTTTTCGAGCAGTTTCTTCGTCTAAAAAACTTTCAAATGGGTTCTTTTTTATGGGTTTATTTTTAATGTATTTATTTCGCATTTCATTTTTGCTGCTTTCAATCTCTTTCCACAAATCTTCTGAAGAAATTCGGCTTGCCCCACTTCCTAAGATAATAAGTTGTTCAAGCACATCAGAAGTGGCTACAGTCACTTTGTCACGATTTGCACGGTTTGCATTCTTATTTGATAGTGTATATGCAGAGCGTTCAATATAAACATCAGCAGTTTCTGCCTCTTTTGTAAAAACGACTTTTATGTTTCTGTAGTTTGTTACGCTTCCTTCACCACCGGAGACCATATGCGCATCAAACACAGCAATAATACGATACCTACTTAATGCACAAAACTCACATAAAGCATCACTAAGTTTCTTTCTTGCCGCATCAAGAGAATCGGCAGCAAGGGAAGAGAGTTCTTTGTTTGCGTGTATCACATTGTACCCATCAACCAACAAATAGTGAATAGGCACTTTATTTTGCCCTGGCTCTAACTACTTCGTATATCAATATCCCTGCTGCAACGGATACATTTAAGGATTCTGTTTTGCCAAGCATTGGTATGCTTACTTTAAAATCTGATTTTTCGGAAACTAAGCGGCTTATGCCCTCGCCTTCTGCACCAAAAACAAGAGCAACCGGACCTTTAAAGTCGGACTCCATAAAATTTTTGCCATCCATTTCGGCACTTGTTATCCACAAGCCTTCCTTTTTAAGGTCGTCTATTGTGCGTGATATGTTGCTTACACGAGATACGGCAATGTTTGTAATTGCACCGGCAGATGTTTTTGCAACCGTACCGGTAAGCCCTACAGCACGGCGTTTTGGTATAATTACCCCATGTGCTCCTCCGGCTTCTGCACTGCGAAGTACAGCCCCTAAGTTATGAGGGTCTGTTACCCCGTCAAGGACAATAATAAACGGTGCTTCCCCTCGTTCTCTTGCAATTTCTAAAATCTCATTAACTTCTACATAAGGCACAGCAGGACAAAGGGCGATTACACCTTGGTGATGCCCGGTTTCAGATGTATTGTTGAGTTTTATACGTTCAACTTCTTGCACTACGATTTTTCGTTCACGGGCTTTTGCAGTAATTAGCCTTAAAGTCCCTTCAATTGGTTTATCACCATCTTTGCGTAAAAGTATACGGTCGATTGGTTTTTCCTGGTTTATGGCATCAAGGACAGCTTTGCGCCCTTCAAGTATTAAATTTTCCGGTTCAGTAAAATCATTTTCATTTTCAAGTTTGTATTTCCTGTTATCTCTTTTCATCTTTGCTGTCCCCTTTATCTGTGCATAGTTGAAATAATTCCAACAAACGGTCTTGGTTTTTGTTTAAGTGAAGCCACCCAAAAAGGGCTTCTAATCCTGTCGCATGGCGGTATTCTACAACATCTGCATTTTTAGAACGTGAATTTGTGTGTAAATTTCTGCCACGTTTTATTATATTTTTTTCATCATCAGTTAGCATGTCAAAAATCCTATGATACATCTCTGATTGGGCAGGGGCAGAAACAAGGTTCCGGGATTTTTTGCTGATTAGTTTTATTGGTGTGTTCTCGTTCAAAAGTTTTTCACGTACCATAAGCTCAAATACTGCATCACCAAGATACGCAAGCTCTGCTATGCCCTGTGCCAACGTACACCTTCTCTTGTATCTTCTATTACAATACCCATCTTTGCCAGTTCATCTCTTATACGGTCGGCTTCTGCAAAATCTTTTGCTTTTTTTGCAGCAGTGCGGGCTTCAACTAATACACCTATATTTTCATCATCATCTTTTACTCTTGCTCTTGCTGAAAGTGAAGGTGCAAGTCCAAGTGTATCTGCCATAAACAAGGAGTGATCCACTCCTCGTATTACAAGTTGTATTAACGAGCGTAAATTTTTAAGTTGTCCATTAATATATGTGTTTACAATTCTAGTGAGTTCAAAAAAAACTGAAATTGCGTCAGCAGTATTAAAGTCATCATCAAGGCATTTAAAAAATTTTTCAAGTAATCTGTCCAAATTATCCATATATGCTTCTTCTTCTGGTGTAAAGATTTGTGTTGAGTAAGTTTCTAAATCAAGATGCATAAATTCATATTTTTCTAGCTGTACTTTATACGATTGTGCAATACGCTTGTAGCCCTGCTCTGCTGCCTTTAAAACGTCATCATTAAACTCAAGTGGGCTACGATAATGTGCGCTTAATAAATAAAAACGAATCACATCATATGGAAACTTTTTTGCAACATCACGAAGTGTTGTAAAATTCCCACGAGATTTGGACATTTTCTTGTGGTCAACTGTTAGTACTCCACAGTGCATCCAGTAGTTTGCAAGTTTTTTACGGGTTAATGCTCCTGTTTGAGCAATTTCATTTTCATGGTGGGGGAAAATTAAGTCTTCACCACCTCCATGAATATCAATTTGGTCGCCTAAATATTTCCGTATCATTGCAGAACATTCTATATGCCAACCTGGACGACCATCACCCCAAGGGCTTTCAAAACTTGGCTCACCTTCTTTAGCCGGTTTCCACAAAACAAAATCAAATGGACTTTTTTTATTTTCATTTATTTCTACTCTGGCACCAGCCTCAAGGTCCTGTATCTTTTTGTTGGAAAGTTTGCCGTACTTTTTAAACCTAGCTACTTCAAAAAATACTGTGCCTTCTTTTTCATAAGCAAAACGACGTGCAATTAAATCCTTTATAAATGAAATGATTTCAGGTATTTCTTTTGTTACGCAAGGATTAACTGTTGCCTCTTCCACATTTAAGTTTTTTAAGTCTTCAAGTGTGCGTTTTATATACCTTGCTGCAATTGCTTGTGTTGTAATGCCTTCTTCATTTGCTTTTTGAATAATTTTGTCATCTATATCTGTAAAATTTTGCACATAGTCAATATTGTATCCTTTTGCAACGAGATACCTGCGCAAAGTATCAAATACTACATAAAATCTAGCATTTCCAATGTGTATATCGTTATAAGTTGTTTGACCACATGTATACATTCTAACTTGTCTATCTTCAATGGATACAAATTTCTGTTTTTTGTTTGTTAGAGAGTTATATATATATATACCATGTCTAATGTTTATCATTACAAATCACCTTTTCCTTTTAGCATACATACAGCAAAAGCAGCAATTCCTTCACTACTTCCTGTAAAACCGAGTCCTTCTTCTGTTGTTGCTTTAATATTTAACGCTGATTCGTCTAGCTTTAAAACTTTTGATATATTTTTTTTCATTGCATCTTTAAAAGGTGCAAGTTTTGGTTTTTGGCAAACAATTGTTGCGTCTATATTTTCAATTTGCCAATTTAATTTATTAAGAAGCGAATAAACTTCTTCAAGCAAAATAAGACTACTGACATCTTTTAATTCCTCACACGAGTCCGGAAAAAGATGCCCTATATCATTCTGCCCTGCTGCCCCCAAAAGTGCATCCGTTATTGCATGAGTTAAAACATCAGCATCAGAATGTCCTAAAAGCCCCTTTTCAAAAGGAATTTCCACTCCCCCTAGTATAAGTTTTTTTTCGTAAACGAGCCTGTGAACGTCATAGCCATGACCAACCCGAAAAGCCATTATACGATGCCTCCTCTTTAGCCTAAAAAGTTTACGCTGCTGTCAAATGCGTTAAATGTGTAGTGGAGGTTAATATCCAGTCCCATTGGTACTCCGTCAAGGTTTATGGCAATACTTGTTAAAATGGATTTTGAAAGAGGTATTCCAAGGTTGTTTGTTGTAATTTGAACCATAAGTTCGCTTAAACTTATGCTGATTTCTCCTTGTGTGCCTATTAAAGTACTTATGTCGCCAAAGTCGTCAAGCAAATCATCAAGCATTAGCCCAAGAAACAAGTCATCTAAAATTTCATCAAAGTTTTGCCCATCAAAAACTACAGTAATTGTGTATTCGTTTCCTCTTTCAGCTATAGAAACTCCTGTACCTCTTGTGAGTTCAAGAAGAGGTGCAAAAAATATTGTTTCAAAATCTAAATAGGATATGTCAAAATCTCCAAACTCACCAAAATCAAAAGTCGAAAAAACTTGTCGTGCTTGTCGTGTTGGTGACTCTAAAATCTGCACACGCCCGTTAAAACTTTCTTCCATCATAATAAGCCCCATAAGCCGAAACACGATGAAAGCATTTAAGTTTAAGTCAACAGCAAAAATATTATTTGTTAAAAAATCCATAGCCTGCAAGTACCGTTCAAATGGGTCGCTTGAAAGAACGGCTATATGGTTTGTGTCAACTTCTGTTTCGGCTGCATCTACACTTTCGTTACTATTTACTTCATTACTATCTTCAAAAATATTACTACTTTCATCTGGATAATTAAACTCATCTGTCCCGTCATCTTCAACGAGTTCGTCAGGAATGTAAACTTCTTCTGTATACTCAGCCGGATAATAATCTGTTTCATCATCCGAAGGGTACTCTGGATAGATATCTTCTTCAGAATATTCCGGCTGGATATCTTCATCAACATAAACCGTAGCCTCTGGTTCATAAATAGTTTCTTCATTATTACGATTACAACCTGTGCTAAAAATAGCAAGTAAGATAATAGTCAAGACAAAGAATATTTTTTTCACAAATATCTATCTCCTTAAATTCAATTATTTTTTAATTTTTAACAATCCAATAGCAACTTTAGCATCATTGTTAGAAAGCTTTTTAAGCCTCTCATGTTCTTCTGTAATATGCTCTTTAGCTTTGTATGGGTTTTTCATTATCCCATCAATCATTTTTTTAAGCTTTTCTAAGTCTAAGTTTGATGTGTCAACTTTTGTGTTGGCATTAATATAAGAAATAAAATTGGCAACCTTGGGGTCATAAACAAGCCCAATAATTGGCACATGAACAGCAGCAGCGTATATCAACCCATGAAGCCGCATACACATCGCAAACTCTGCCCTTTTAATTTTTGCCATTATGATTTTATAATCAAAAACTTCTTCAATAAGTTCAAACGAGTTAAGTTTTTTTGCAACTTCTTTTAAAATACCTAAGTCCATAGTATGCATAGGAATAAGAAGTGCTTTCAGCCCATACTTAGTTGAAGTATAGTTTATAGCCTCTGCAATTTTGTCAACAAAACCTACCTCGCTTAAATGCCATGGGCGAAGGGAAACAACAAAATAAAAATCAAGGGGCTTTTCCGGCTTAATATCATCTGTACTTAATGAAAAAACAGGGTCGATGCTTACGGTCACATTTTTATTTTTTACTCCAATGGAACGAACAAAATTTAATGATTCGGGGTCACGAAGGGAAATATAGTCGCAAGCTTCCAAAGCTTTTTTTGCCTTTAAGGCATTTCTCTGTTTAGTAATTGGCCCAATACCATTGCCGTAAAGCATTATACGAAGACCCATATATTTAGCTAAGTGTATTAAAAATGTATAATAAACAAGTGAACGAGTGCTGGTTATATCTTGCATATGGCTTCCGCCACCGTAAACAATAAGTCTTGTCCGCTTCATATACCGCATAAGCTTAAAAAAGTTTAACCGGTGAATAGAAAATGCGCCTACATCATTCATTGTTTCTTGGGGGTTTTTGCTTAGTACAATAATTGATAAATCTTCTTTTTCTCTACGAAGAGATTTTATTACTGCATCAAGCAGTGCGTCATCACCAGAGTTTTTGTAACCATAATAACCGGAAAGCATAATATCAAAATTAGCTTTTTTTGTGTTTTTAAGTACATGTTTATAAATTTCAATGGACTTATCTTGTAAGTTCTTTTTTGAGAAGTTGTTTTTTGCAAAGTGATATAAATTTTCTCCATGTTTTTTGCTTAAACTCTTGTCATTTATATATATATTTATTTTTTCTGCAAGCTTTTTATAATCACCATCAGGGACTAGAAATCCTGTTTTATTATCCTTTATAAGCTCAGGGATACCACCAACTGCTGTTGAAACCGTGGGTTTTTTCATGAGCGCACCTTCAAGCAGCATGTACGGGAAACTTTCTGACCTTGATGCACACACGTTTATATCAATAGCGTTTATGAAACTAAAAATATCTGTAACAAAACCTGTAAAAATTATTTTGCTTAAAATCCCAAGAGATTTTGCAAGTTTACGCAAATTTTCTTCTTCAAAACCTTCTCCTGCCATAAGAAATAGTACATCATTGCGGTCTTTTAAAACTTCTGCTGCTGCCTTAATAAAAATATCATGACCTTTTACATGGTCAAACCTGCCTATAATCCCAATTAAGTGTTTATTTTTTGCAACTTCAACTAAGGGTTCCGGAACATTTTCCGCAATGTAATAATTAAAACGGCTTAAAAATTCTTTTTTTCCGCAAAAACTCAGTTTACGCTTGAAATCTACTGCATTGTAAACACTAAAAACTTTATTTTCGTTAAATCCACGGGAGATAAGCATTTTGCGAAATTCTTCTGAAACTCCAATATAGTAATCAAGAGTGCGAAGAGAAATCGAGTTAAGTACAGTGTAAAAAATCCGTTTATAAAATTTGTCTGTAAAATCAAGTTTGTAGTCGCTATGGACGGTTGTTATAATCGGAACTTTTACAAAAGGTTTTAAAATCATAGAAATAAAATTTGCCCGCGCACCATGCGCATGGATTATATTAAAACCTTCTTGCTTAACATATTTTTTTAATTTCCTTACAATACTTAAATCATATCTAAACTTTTGTTTAAACAGTACGCTTTTTACAGGCAGTTCCTGAACTTCCTGATAAAAAACACCTTCTGTAAAACAAGCAATTGTTATATCAATTTCTTCGTTTAAAGCTGTAAGCAAAGAAAAAACAGAAGTTTTTGCTCCTCCCTTATCACCACCGGAAATCATGTGTAATACCTTCATAGCTTCACTACCTCATCTAGGTAGGGGCTCCGTTCCGGAATATTTACCAGAGCTAAAGTAAGACCTGCTATTATCCAAAAAACAAGCATAACTCGTGGATAAAACCAAACATATTCCCCCACACCAAGTACAATAAATACAAAAAGACCTGCGAGTGCCGCTGACATTAATATTTTGTATTCCTTATTTTTGCTATTCATGTGTGATGCGACACCATGTTTAAACAATCTAAACAAGTACACTATAAATGTAATAAGAGCACCAATTCCACTATGGACAACAAGGTCTAAAAACATATTGTGAGAATGCATTGCTCTTTCTGCCAGAGGGTGGGCGTATCCACGGTAAATACGAACAAAAGCAGCCGGACCCATGCCAATGCCTTGTACCCAAAAATCTTCAATCATTCTAAAAACGCCTTGCCAGATCAAAAATCTATACTGGCTTGATGTGTCTTGCCCAAGAGTAAAAAGCCTGTCCAAAATTGCTGATGGAATAAATGGAAGTGCAAACACTAAAACAATAAGCGCAATAGGTATAAGCCGTGGTGCACTCATTAATATAAAAACCCCAACTCCGGCAATAAAAGCTACATATCCGGAGCGTGAAAACGTTAGTGCAAAAGCCATAACAATAATACCAATAAACCCGGCTAAAATAAGCCGATTTGTATCTTGTTTTGCTGTAATTGTTACTGCCAAAATAAGTGGTAACAGCATAGCCCAAACTTGTGCATCTGTATTAGGGTTTCCAAGAGTGGCAACAAGCCTTGAAAGACCGGGGTTTACATTAAGGTCAACAAAATCTGACCGTATTTCAATACCCATAGCAAATTGATAAATGCCAAAAAGTGCTGCAAAAGTAAGCCCAATTGCCAATAATTTAATAAAAACTTCAATATCATGTTTAGTCTTAAAAAACAAAAAGATTAAAACTGAATGAATAACACATGCAAAAAATATAATAAATACCCTTAAACTATCCATTCCTCCATAACCGGTAAAAATGCTTAATGCACAAAAAAATACAAACAAAATGAGTGCCGGTGAGATATGATTAAATTTTGGTTTTACATTAATATCATTTTCATGAAACCATTTTATCGCAAACAGAACTACAAAAAATCCGGCAGAAAGCAGCAAGTACATATTATTCCAAAGGTGACTTGGGACCATAAAGGTGATAGTTAAAAAAAGCATATAAAATGATTTTAGGCTAAACACATCAGTTTTTTCGCCAAAAAAGTAGTATATAAATCTTGCAGGTATTGAACCAACAACAGCTTTGTATACAAATCCATTTTTGTTTATAGGTTTAAAACAAAAATCAAATATCTTTTTGTTGATGCTGTTTTTATTGAGTTTTGCTAAAGCCTTAAAAATTAAATGGAAAAATTTTATTATTAAAGTACTGAAAAACTGAATAAAGCGGAAAATTAAAGACCCCTGCCAATAATCTTTAAAGTCCTTACTTAAAAAACTTTTTAAAATTTTACTACCTTGTGCAGCTTTTTTTATTGCCGAAAAGCCTTTAAAAATCAAACTATATTCAAAATAATAATTTAGCCATAGCAAAAAAGCAGTAATTTTTTTTATTATTAAACTACCTGTCTGCATGATTTTATGCTCCTACTTCTTCAAGCCCTGAAATGCGCATAAAAATTACACTACGCCCAGCACGGACAGTCACACTGTGACCAATGCCGTATCTGTTACCGGCAATTGTAAACCCATGCTCGTTTGGAACGGCTGTTAGTCGGGTTGTAATTTCTATTGAAGAAAAACCTTCTTTATTACTGCGTATTGTGTTACCGTACTGGTCCGCATTCCAGATGATAGCGTCATCTATGTTTAAATCAATAACTTGTCCAAGTGAAAGATTACGTCCACTATCGATTACATTATCTCCAATACTTATTACATCAGTTGTAAAACTTGCTACTTCTTCTGCAAAAAATGAAACAATAAAATCTTGTGTTTCAGGTGGAGCAATGAACGGAACGCCTCCCCCTGCACGAAACTGGTAAACAAAAAAAGCGGCAGCACCAACAAGTGCAAGTATAATAAAAAAATCAATGATATTTATTTTCCCAAAAAGCTTTGCATCTTTAAGCATTAAATAAACCTCCGTTAAACCACGTACATATTTGATTTGTATTTAGCTAAATTTTCTTCTTTTTTAAACCATTCTATTGTTTTTTTTATTCCTTCTTCAAAAGAATATTTTGGCTTCCAATTTGTTAGTTTTTTTATTTTTTCATTTGCTCCAAGTAGCCTTTCAACTTCGCTTTTTTCCGGGCGAAGCCGCTCTTCATCAAGTTTTATTTTTGCAGATGGGTTAATTTGACGTATAAGTTCTTTTGCTGTATCCCCTATAGAAATTTCTTCACCTGTAGCTATATTTATTTCTTCACCAATGGTTTTTTCACTCTTTAATATTTCAATGAAACCATTTGCGGTATCCTCTACAAAGTTAAAATCTCTTGTTGGTTCAATAGCTCCAAGTTTTATCTCCTCTGCACCTTGCAGCAACTGCGTAATTATTGTTGGGATTACAGCCCGTGCGGACTGCCTTGGACCATATGTGTTAAATGGGCGAACTATTGTTATTGGCGTATTAAAACTTCTGTAGAAACTTTCAGCAAGTCTATCCGCTCCAATTTTTGATGCAGAATATGGTGACTGTCCTTGGTATGGGTGATTTTCATCAATTGGCACATACTTTGCAGTTCCATATACTTCTGATGTTGATGTGACTAGGGTGCGGATATTTTTTTCTCTTGCAGCTTGAATGATATTTAATGTCCCTTTAATATTTGTGTCAACATAAGCATCAGGTGCAACATAACTAAAAGGAATTGCAATAAGTGCTGCAAGGTGCAATATTGCTTCACACCCTTTTGTTGCGGTCTTTACACCATATGGGTCACGAATGTCACCCATTACTACCTCAACATTTTTTAGCACCTCTTTGTCTAAATTATCAAGCCAACCCCATGAATTAAAGGAGTTGTAATAGGTAAAGGCTTTAACATTAAAACCATACTTCACCATAGTTTCTGTCAGATGGCTGCCTATAAAACCATCTGCGCCTGTTATGAGAACTCGCATATAGGCATCCTCATGTATCCAAATCTTCCTTCCCCTGCCCGCTCCACCTTATCTTGCAGAGTAAAAACGATTGTTCTTCCTATTCCTTGTTCTATATCCGTTTCCGGTTCCCAGTCGAGTTCTTTTTTTGCTTTTGATATATCTGCAACGATATTGTCTATTTCATTTTTTCTTTTTTTATTTTCTGAAAAAATCATTTTTTCAGGTTTGAGGTCTATTGCAATATCGCAAAGCTCCTTAACACTGTAAGATTTTCCGCTTCCTATGTTGTATACATTATAGCCTTTGAGTTCAATTGTTTTTTCCATCGCTCTTACAACATCGGCAATGTATACATAGTCACGTTTTGGCTCAATGTTGTCAACTTTTATAAATTTACTATCTGAGTCTAGTGATTGCTTTACAATTTTGCTAATAATAAAATCTTCGGATTGGAATACGCCATAGACATTAAATAAGCGCAAAACAGTCACATTTACCCCATAATTTTTTGCATAAAACGCACAAACTTCTTCCCCCATTTGCTTGGAGTGGTTGTAGGGCGAGTTAGGGTTTATTGGGTGATTTTCATCAATTGGCAAGTACTGCGGCATACCGTATGGATATGAATTTATATAAGTCATTGATGTACCTGTTTTGCGGCAAAATTCTAAAACATTAACTGTACCCATTACATTGTCACTGTAATATTCAAAAGGTTTATCCCAGCTATCTGTTACAGAAACCCTTGCAGCCAAATGAAAAACATGATCTACTCCTTCAAGTTTATATTGCTTAATATTCCTTATATGTTCAAAATTAAATCTTTTAATATCTCTTGTGAAGTCATCATTCAGCTTCTTATCTGGGGCAGCGATTTCGTATAAAACTCTTTCCGGGTGTTCATTATAGTCTGTGCTTCTTACATTTCTAAATTCCAGGTATTGTCTAAATTTATCCCCTAAAAAACCATACAACCCTGTTATAAGTATTTTTTTCATGTTAAATATCTCCTATGTTTAAAATATTTTTTATCGTATCAAATTCTTCTGTTGCCTTAATATAGTCATCCGGCCGCCCAATATCTAACCAGTAGCCGTTGTGTGAGTTTACGTTTACATGAATACCCTCGGATAAAAAAAGAGCCATTAAATTATCAAAACCAAAAGGCGTATCGTCTGGGATATAGTTTAGTACTTTTTTTGAAACTGCGTAAATTCCCATGCTCACAAGATAGTTGTTTATTGGTTTTTCTTCAAATCCGGACAATGCATAGTCATTTGAAATGCTTTTTACATGAAGCACACCATAATCAACTTTTTCTTCTCTTTTGTATGCTGAGATTGTAAATAGTTTATCACTTTTTATATGTTGCTCCATAAACTTAGCATAGTTTACATCTGAAATAACGTCCCCGTTCATTACCAAAAAGTTCTCTGGAAGGTTTTCTATAAGTTTGAGAGGTCCCATAGTACTTAGTGCTTTAGATTCCAAAGAATAGTCGATTTTTACTCCCCATTTTGAACCATCTTGAAAAAATGCACGAATAATATCAGCTTGGTGGTTTACTGCTAAAGTAATATGAGTAAAACCAAAATAAGCCAGCTGGCGTATTATTACCTCAAGTATTGGGTATTCGCCAATTGGCATAAGAGGTTTTGGCAATGCTACCGTATAAGGACGAAGGCGTACACCTCGCCCCCCTGCAAGAACTACTGCATGTTTTATATTCATCTTCATTTTGCTCCTTAATTTGCCGGGCGAATGTCGGAGATATACAGCATCGTTTTAGCAATGCCAGCCCAAATTATTACTTCATCACCAACGGAATAAACATTGCCTCCAAGAACAACTGCACCGTTTGAAAGGTTTCCGTAAACCTCAGCCGTGATTAAAACGGAAGAACGACCTTCCATAGGTGATCCAACTTCGTTTCCGTGGATATCTGGCATAAAATTTATACTTTCTCCAAAACCTAAGCTTATAACCGTGCCAAGGAATGTGCCGTTTACATCATCAATTACAGGCGTATCAAGTGCCAGTACGTTTACTGTAAAATCTTCAAGGGCAGGATTAAAGAATGTAATAAGGATTCTTTCTTCTGCACCAACAACCGGTCTGCCGCTTGCACCAACATTAAAATATATTACTGCAATTAATGCGGAAATCATGATTAGGGCGAATATATCAATTAAGCTAACCTTTCCAAAAAGCCTTCCCTTTTTGTCAATCATACTTTTATTATCTCCTTCATAAATCTTTTTGCTTCGTGAATAATATCAAAACCTGATTTGCTTAAATCCAAATCTTCACAGCGGCTGCTTCTTACTTCTAACAATTCCTCTGCCCATGATGCAGCACCACTTTTCAAACTTTTAAAACAGGCGTGTGGGCTTAAAATCGCTTCTTTTGGCAATGTGTCTGAAATGATTATTTTTAGACCGGAAGCCTGTGCTTCAACCGCAACAACCGGAAGACCTTCATGAAATGATGGAATAATTAATGCATCCATTGCATGATAGTAATCACTAATTTCCGGTACAGAACCGGTGAAAATCACATTGTTGTGAATACTTAGCTTTTTAGCTTGATACTTTAAATCCTCCATCAGCTCACCATTTCCAACAATAAGGAATGCAGAGTTTTTTTTCTTCCTGTGAATCTCGTTAAAGACTTGGAGTGCAAAGTTATGATTTTTTACATTTGTGAGCCGTCCTGCAATACCAACAACAAACTCGCCAAGAAGCCCATGTTTTTCTCGTATTTCTTCACGCTTTTCTAATGAAAACTTAAATTTTTCCATATTTATTGCGTTGTTTAATACAGGGCAATCTTTTTTGCCAAAAAGCCACAAGCCTGCTTCCTTTGTGCAAGCAATTTTTATATTTGAAAATAAGCTCATGAAAGGGCGTGCAGCATAGTTTAAATATTTTTTAAAGTTTGACTTACCTTGGTAGCTGGAAAAAAAGCTCCATGCACCACGGTTTTTTATACCGGAGAGCCATGCAATAGACATTTCAATAAAAGCAAAAGAATGTTCCGCACATACAATAATAAAATCATACTCTTTATGGGCTTTGTAAATTTTTCTCATGGTTAATATATTTCCCAAGAAACTTTGTTTTCTTGTGGGTGCTCGGAAAATTTTTGCACCAAGAGCTATGGCTTCATCTTCAAAGTAACCTTTTTCGCCATGGACTACAAAGTCAAAAACAACCTTTTTTCTGTTTATATGACGAAAATAGTTCATGACAACAGTTTCTACACCACCAAGGTCAAGGTTTGGAAGTATAAATAATATTCTTTTCAATTAAGCCCTTCTCCTTACGTTTTTTAGTGCAGATATTTTTAAAAAATAAGAAGCGGTAAAATAACCGGCAGCACCAAAAACAGCCGGTACTATTAAATTTAAAATATTTATTTCAAATAATAAAAAGCTTCTTCCAGCCAAAGCCGCAAAAACCATAACTAAAGCAGCGGCAAGGGTTTTAACAACTTCAAGAATAAAATAAAAATTTACAAACCTTATTTTTACATATAATTTAATAAAAAGCCCTATCCCTCCAACACTAGCCGAAACTCCATAAGCAACAGGCATCGCATAAGCACCAATAAAAGGAATTAAAGAAATAACCGCTAAAACATTTGTAATCATGATTAAAACCCCAAATAGTGCAGGTGTTTTACTGTCTTTAAAAGAATAAAAAGCTCTGTCGTAAACCTCTTTAAATGAAATTGCAATAACTCCAATGGAGTAAATGCCCATTAAATTCCCGGCTAAATAAATGTCACTGTCACCGTTTCCTCCAAGGCTAAGTAAAAACTCCATTATTTCAAACCGCAATAAAAACATTCCCAAAGACCCGGGAAGTGCTAAAAAAAATGTAAACAACAATGATTTTTGCAGGTTTTCATTAAACCCAATGGTATCTTTTTTAGCCCAAAGCTGTGACAACTTAGGAAAATAAACAGCGGCAATAGCATAAACAATAGTTAAAATAAAAACTTGAACAAGCTGCTGGGAATAATCCATTATTGCAGTAATACCAAGCCGCAATGCAATCGAATGACCAAAAATAAAATGAACTTGATAACTTATTGAAGAAATAAGAACAGGAATTGAAAGCTTAGCTGCCAAACGCAAATTTTTATCTTTAAAATCAAGGGAAAATTTATACCTATACCCAAGCTTCCAAACAGCCGGTATAAGAATAAGCGGTTGGGATAAAGCACCCAAAACAGTAGCAAAAATAAGCCCGGTAACTCCAAAACGGTCGCTTAAAAAAACAAGATAGATAATTAAAAATATACCACCGGGCGCAGAAACAAATGCAGGAAGCTTAAAAGAACCATGAGACTGAAGCAACCCGGTAAAAATTGCACCAAAACCAAAAAATATTATTACGGGCATGAAAACCCGCAAGGCAAAAGTTAAATATTCAGTATTTTGAAACTCACTTCCCTCAATTAAAGAAGAAATAACAGGTGCAGCAAGTAGCCCAAAAACAGTAAGAAGTGCAAGAATAATAAATGAAAAACTAATTACGTTGTCAATAAACTTTTTAGCTTCGTCTTTTCTGTCCTCAGCCAAAAGTGAATTGTAAACAGGAATCATTACCGATGTTAGTGCTGTCCATAAAACATTAAAAATCACATTTGGAGCTTGAAGTGCAAAAGAGAAAATATTAAGCAGTGGATTGTTAGTCCCAAATCTTCCAATATAGAGAGTCCGCCCAAGAAAAGTTAAAAACCTTCCTCCAAGGGATACTCCTGCAACAATAGACGCATTTTTATTTTCTTTATTCATCGAATAACCTAAAATAAGACCAGTTTCGATATAAAATCAAAGGCTCTCTTTCTTCTCGTGATAAGTTTGTACTAATTCTACCGTCAGCTGTAAAAGACCGTGTCTCCATCACCACCGGAAACTGTTGACGCAGGGAGGTATTAAAATCCCAAAAAGGAGAAAGATTTGTTAGCCCCAAAATTTCCATTACATAAGCACCCAAAAAAGAAGCAGAAAAAAGTAGTTCTTCATCTTGGTTTGTAAGTTCAATTGGGTGGGAGACATTGTATAATTCTTTTGCCGCTTCATTAAACCAGATGATAAAAGGGATACGAAACAGCCGTGTTAAATCCTCAAGTGACCCGGGCTCATAAACCTCCGGCAAAAGCAAATCATAAACACGCATATGAAGAGCTGGTTTATGGTCGCCAAAATAAACAACTACTACTGGTTCAGCCAAAGTGTTTAAATAGTCTGTAAGCCGTCTAAGCTCACGGTCAGCGTCTTCTAAACCATGAAAATAATTTGACATGGAGTTTATATCAACATCAGTAAACGGCAAATCAGAAGTGAAAGTTGGACCGGTAACAGGTCCGTCAATAAGGTACATATCCCTATAAGGACCGTGATTTTGAATTGTTACGGTAAAATTGAAATATGGAGTGTTTGGACTATTTAACCTATGGTTTCTAAACATCTCCATAGTACGTGAAATTGTATCATGCTCGTTTATATACCCGCCTTTTGTTGGTACTCCTTCAAATTCATCAATAAACATAAGTCGTGAAAAACCAAGATGGCGGTAAACATTTTGCCTGTTATAAAACCAATCAAAACCGGGATGCATAAACTCAGACGTATAGCCGAGACGGTTTAAAAGTGTAGCCATTGACTCAAATTCACGAGTAATCATTCTAAAAGCAAAAGGCACACCGGCAAATTGGTGGGAATTTAGTCCTGTTAAAACATCAAATTCTGTTTGGGCTGTACCACCCCCAATTACAGACACAACAATGTGACCGCTTATTGACTCCTCTGATAAGATACGCCAGTTATAAAGGGGGTCATTAAATCCATCAAAGTTAAAATGAGGGCTTAGTGCAATGTCTGAAAAAGCCTCACCTTGAATCATTATAATATGAGGAAGGGTTTCACCATAAAGCCTGTCAAAACCACCTGTGTCTGCGTTCCTTATTTCAGCTAAAATTAAGTTTCTGTCATACCCGTCAGGGCGCATGACTCTGTTTGTGTTGTAGGAAAAAATAAAACTGTATACAAAACCACGGGAGTTAAATTGGTTTACTTGATTCCACACATTACCAAAAACAACTAAACGGTTGTTAATCTCATGATTTGCATACAATGGACGGTTGATGACAAAAGCTAAAGCTATAACCGCAACAAGACCAAAAACCCTAAACCGCCAGTTTATCTTTTCACTTCTCACAACAAAAGCTGCAACAACGGCAATAAGTATATACAAAATCGAAATAACAATAACCCCAAAAATAAACCAAAACCCAAAACTATGGATTACCCCGTAAAGCTCACCACTAAGAAGTAAATCCCAAGGTACAAGTGGGTCATGCCTTAGTAAAATTTTATTGCGATTAGCAAAAGAAAGCATAATAGCAAACGCACCAACAATAGTTGATGCAGAAGCTGCTCCTGTGCCAGCAAAATAAAAAATAAGCATGAGTAAAAAAAGCGGCAGCCAATTAAGAAATAAATTAAACCCTCTGTTTTGGACAAAGCTTCTTAATACATAAGAAAAAGGCAGCGGCTGGAGTAAAAACAAAAAAAGAGTTAATGCCAAAGACATAACAAATAAAAATAAAACTGCCTGCCAAAGGTTAAGCCGAATGAGACACATTTTTAAAATAAATTCACGTATTCTTTTCATCATATTTGTACTTTAACGTTTTTAACGAAAAATGTAAAGGTGTCTTGTACATTTGTCTAAGATAAAAAGAAAGGAATGTCTTGTCGAATATTTCTTATGATATACTCATAGCCAAACATAAAGTTATATGAAGAAAAAAAACCGAACCCCTGATGTCACAATTGAGAAAGTGACATCAGGGGTTCGGTTTTTACATAGTACTAAGTTTGATTACTATATCCAGCAAATTAAGCAGGAATTTCAGTAATACCACATAGCTTAATCAAATTGTAAACAGCCTCTTTAGAAACCTTTTTACCGTCAAACTCAACTAAACTAACAGCAGAGCTTGTGAATGTATATGCAGGTTCATACTTTCTTAAAAGAATTGAGCCGTCTTCTTTAACAAAAATCTCTAGTGGGTCGCTTTCGTTTAAACAAAGGGTTTTATGCAGTGACTTAGGTATTACTTGCTTGGTTCATCAGAGCGTAAGAATGGCTGGCAAATGTCAGAATATTTGGATGCAACCACCCTGTTGCATTTAATCAAGGGCTTTTTCATATTTGAAATAAAAAAGGCGTAAAAAAGCCCGCTAAAAGGGTTTAATCTCTTGTCGGGCGGGCAATGATTTAAGTTTGGTTGTGTTTATTTTTCGCCTAGCCGTGCCTTTAATTGGGCGATAATGGCATCTTTTTCCGTTGATGCGCTCTCTGCTTCATCATTTCATAATCTCTCGTCCTCTTGTTGTGAAGCATAATATCATCTTGCCTACGCAAATATTCTTGCC
>Ga0131853_10003703_pt1 | contig 27463 bp, 8 predicted proteins | sample TergutLab28metaG_FD_92764 | JGI IMG/M metagenome (GOLD analysis project Ga0131853, IMG submission 92764) | Labiotermes labralis P1 segment gut microbial communities from Petit-Saut dam, French Guiana - Lab288 P1 (version 2) (version 2) | ecosystem: Host-associated > Arthropoda: Insects >...
ATTTTGAAGAGAAAAAAACGGAGATTATACACCATGTTTAAAATATTCAGTACCTATATTTGTTGAATAAATATATGAAATGCAACTTTAGAGGTTAGCGGTGCGGTACGACCACTATAGTTGACATTAGGCGTCAAAAGGTTAAATTGCACAGATACGCCTTCTATCTGTTTTCTCATTAACAAATAATCGGTTCATAATTAATTAAATGCACACAGAGGCAGCATAGACTTAACAAACGTTGTCACCATCAATTTTAAAGTCGTCTGACCGAAAAGGAATTCACTGTCTCAGGTTTTATTTAGTTTAGCCCTCCTGTGAATTTATTCCTCTATTATTGCTACAAGTGTTTTCATACAGAAAAACTCTGGAAATTAAGAACTTTCAATCACATCATTAATCAACATTACCGTGATCCCACTAGTATTAGGCCTTATTAGCGTGGAACGTTCCCCATTTTGTAGACGAGTCTAAAAATTCTTCCTCTGGAATGACGTTTTTAAAATGTTTCCTGAAACCTCATAATGGTCTATCCTTTCAACGTAATGTATCCAATTTATTACATCAGCTTGTGGGCTCATAACATTTCCATTAAATCGGAACTCTGTAATACTGAAATTCCGACACCTTTTTTTTTACCATGGGTGCCCGTTTTAGGAAATGAATTTCACCTGAAGCTAGTCACATTTAGTCGGTTAATTTACCTAACTCTCAGCTGCAATATGACAATCAAATAAGTTTTTCAATCCTTATCCTCGTATAAGTAAAAACTATCGAAATCGTATTTAGGATATTCAGAACTTTTAAGTAATACATAGCTTCTGCATTAAGGTTTTAATTCTTCATGAATTGTTACACACTAGAAATAAAACTATTAACGTATTTCACTATTTCAATAATATGAACGCTAATACAAGGGCAGATGAAAAACCGGGCCACAACTGTCTATTGTAATCCAACATAACATTACAATACTATTAGCGATACATATTAGCCATTCATACAACGTACTTTCATGTATTAATAAAGAAAAATATAAACATGGAAACAGACCGAAATACACATCAGAATTCCTTTTTCCTTTTATTTTAAATTTAAATCCATGTAACTATAAGAAGTAATATTTTTCTAAATTGATACTGAGGCTATCACAGCCTACAGTCCTGCATTTTTACATGCATTGTAATTGAGTTCTGCTTCCAATATTGCTACACCTCACTCAACTTTTTCCGCCACAGACACAGGAAAGTGTTCTTTACTCATCATAAAGTCATATCGGCGTGGTCAATCTGCTTTTGTTGTAATACTCAGAAAACTTGATCGATAATTAGAGCGGAAATAACGAGAAACTACTTTAACGTGATTTATTCGATATAGGATGGTGGAATCCTATTAAGGTTAAAGACATTACAATCCTTATAGCTGGTATCATACATTCATTTTGAATAAAGTATAGCTGTTAAGTAAAAGTGGTTTTAAATTATGTACATCAACTCATACCAAACTCTCCTAAGTTTCATGCAGTCAGTAACCTGACAAATGCACAATACAAATACTCTATTTTGTAGCTTGTGCAATATTCCCTCAAGTTATTTCCTGAAAGGAGGTTTGGAGAAGACCTTATGACAGCCAATTTAACTCACGAATTTTTTTATCTCATTTGGAAGGCAAAATCAACTTTTAAACTTGAATACTTACATAAATTTGAGAGATTATTTTATTTACTTCTAAATTGGGATATTTGAGGTTCTCGCAGCGGCGCTTCTGAAAATCTAGGTCTTCTGAGAAGTTATACTTTGTTGACTGGTCACCGACATTTGTATGAATCGTTATCTTCGAGGTCAACGATAAAGGAATTACGATCCTTCGAAACTCCGAGAATCATTTATGGTCTACATAGCGCAATACACGTGAATATTCTGTGCAAATTATGATAACACTAAATTTTAAATGTTTAGTAACGATGGATCAGCAACTTTATGCTAAAGAAACAAAATGTAGAATACGTATATGTTGTTAGCATGTAGGTCTTCACACTTCCAAACGATATTTATTTAACGTTCTTCAGCAACACAGCTGTGAGAACTTGAAATCTTCCAAAAACTTATTTTGTAGTTATTTTTTGCTCCTTAAAAGTTTGCCAACATGCAATGTTGCAAGGCGCATTACAGAATGGTGCTGCAATTTTAGACAGTCTGGAAACCCGCACGACCCAGTTGTTGGTAATATTAATAACTGAATGCCAAGCACACCGCTGAGCTGACCTTCACTGGTGACAGCTTCATGCCGACTTTAATAAAAATATATAAATTATTTAATTTAATGCCTCCAGTTCGAGGAAAATTTAACGGCCCCATTTGTACTTCGTGTGTTCTCGGATTTTATTTTTCATTACAGAATACTACGGCGAAAAATTCTTATATCGATACTGGAAGAACGATAACAAGCAGATTAAAAACGAAGAAATAAGTAGAACACTGCCAATTTAAAAACTCTTATCCACTCAATGATTGTTACGTTGAACTAATGACAACAAGAACAAGGAGCTCAAGAAGATATACGTCAGAGTTATATACGCCTGCTCTAAGAAGGAAAAAGAAGAAGCAGGAATGGCAGGAAAGAAACTTTTACCTTCTGCACCCCAAAGTGGGCTTCAAACACTCAGTCCACTATTACGAAACATGACTTTACCACTTGTAAAATACACAGTTTTAGTCATTTGTTAGATCTCTCTAAAATTCCATATTTGTAGAGATATTTGGGCCTAAAAGGGACAAGGTAACAGGAGAGAGGGGAAGAAATCATCATGAGGAAGTTCATGGTCTGTACTCGTCGCCAAATATTATTCTGGTTATCAAATCAAGAATAATGAGATGGGAGGGACATGTAGCATGTATGGAAAAGTAGAGGTGCGTGTAGGATTTAGATGGCGAAACCTGAGGGAAAGATACCACTTTGAAGATCTAGGCATAGATGGGAGGTTAATATTAAAGCGAATCTTCAATCAGTACGATGTGAGATCATGGACTGATTCTCCAGGTTCCAAAAAATGCGTGGAATTTCTTACCTAAGAACCTGTTAGCTCTTCAGACAGACTCTGTTCCTAGGAGTTCGTTACTAGCTCGTCGAAGAGGAGAATACCTAGATATAAATTATTACTGATATAACGCGAATAAGAAATTAAACAGTGACTGAAAATTTTCGTCGCTGTGAAATGAGCTTTGAGTAATTTACTAACTTCTTCCCGTTCTCTGACTGCATTCGTTAGAAAACATTGTATCAATTTGTTTATTTATCTTCTTCTTGCTTCAAACGAAAAATCTGTCATATTAAAATTACCACTCGTCTGTACCGTGTTCATTAATCACTGATGGAATTGAAGTAAGTTGAGTGGAACGCGAGCCCCGAAAATAATAACTTACATTAATGATTGACATCAAACTAAAATTTACTTTAGTGAAAAAAGTGCTTCTTAGAATGGAAAGATTTGTTTTTAATATGGCGAGGCTCCGATGTTCGGAAAAATATCCAGTGGGGCGCAATATGATTAAAAAAAATATAAATGCTGATCTGCTAGCCGGCCAGAAGATCGGAAAACGACACCTGGCAGGGACAGGAATTATTCCCTTCATCAGTGGCCTGGGAACCGCTCCGGGGCCTAACCAGCCTCCTACATGTGTGTACGAGTTTCTGTCCTTCGGGGGATTATGATATCGGGGCGTCAAGCTATAAACCCTAGCAAAAATACAGTTTAAGACAGTGTTGAGATTTAGATTCGGGGCTTCTGGGATATTATGCTAAGTCGGAAGAATACTTCCCGCAGTGCCTTACCTTCCTGCGAAACATCGGGAACTACTCGCTCATTGACGCTTCATCACATCTAGGAAGACACGAATCTTCAGCAACACCCTGATAAAGCCTCACATTTTACGCTAAGATTTACTCGACGCGCCCCTAGACACATGCACGATGTTATAGATAGCTACAGGAAAACATTGTCGTCTTTGTAGAAGAAGCAAATCTTGCAAGTTTTTATTCATTTCCTATGAGTTCAAATTTTGTGTAAATCTTGTTAATACTTCAAAACACAGAAAATATGCTGCACGTGTCTATCAGTCACATGTTTTAAGTTCTATCACCGATATTAGCTTCGAAATAGATTAGGCAGGGTAATGAAATACTACTCCCCAACTGGCAGAAGGAATCATGGTAGACCTTTGAAGAGACTTCTGGATACGTGAGACCGGAACGGGTCAACATGTGGTCCAACTCCATGAAAGATATATGATGATGATGATGATGATGATTACCGATATTAACACCGAAATGATTGGTGTAGTACTAACGCTTCAGGCCGGTACTCAGGAGAAGTCAGATCCGATTTTCGGACGGTACATCTGCAACCCACAGTTTTGTGGCTTTTCTTAGACACACCAGGAACACGCTCGAGTAGATAACAACAGCACATTTTCCAAATTCTTTACAATGCATAATTCGTCAGTCATTTCACAACCAACGCTACACATTCTAAGCGAGGCCAACTGACACTGTCGTTAAATTCGGCACAAAAGCCAGCGGAGGATAAAATAATTTTGCATTTGGAACTACCTATCATCAACGTCACTAGAATGGCTAACTATCGAAGTTCTGATGCGGGAATAGCCTTAGCAGCAAACCTTGTGAACGAGCTATACAGGACCTACACCATGATTTGAACTTTACTAACGCCATCTTTATTCTAAGCTGTACTTTACATGGACAATATTATGTAAAATTCGACTAAATATGCAATATTCTGAGATATCCGAAGTAAACAAATTGAAAACAAAATACTTGAATATTGAAAATGATAACAGATTTTCTCCGTTTTATAACTTAAATATTGCGTGCCAGCAGACCCTTCAATTTTACAGAAAAAAAGACATGAAGAACTAGTGCTGTAGAGCCCTCTTAGGTGCAGTCAAGACGCCACTGATACACTTCTCTTCCCTGTCTTCTCTCTTTCCTTTAAAGCTCCTCCTATACTTTCATGTTCTTGATAGCCTCAAAACGCGTCACAGAAAGGAACAAGTATGACGTCACAGAAGGGAATTTCTTTTTCAACCTCCTTCTTCATAACTCTGCAAATGGAGGTTGTTTTGTCTGGCTACATACATCCATCTATTGACCTGACAGTCCAACACCAACGCAAATATAATTCACGGAATTTTCCGTGAAAAAAAGAGGCTTCTTTTACAGCAGAAGCAGTATGAAAAGGTAAAGTTTCATGGAAAGAAGAGAGAGAGATGTCGTAGAAATACACCCCTTCCACCTTGAAGATGGAGTTCCTTTGAAATGCCAGTAAATTGCTACCAGACTACCATGTGTCACACCAAAGACAGCCGTATGGTTTATTAGACAATTTTTTTCGTAAAAGTCCAAGGTGCTAATTGTTAAAGAACCAAGGCAAGACGCAACAGTCATTTCTAGCTTCTGCAAGTCACCTTACCGTACCGTCAAAACAGTTAGCCGCGAGTCAGCTGCAATTCGTCAGTCGCATTAAAATATAACTGGAGCGATAATTTCGGACAACAATAAATCGGGCTTCATTTGTGTTTGTGAAATTACAGCCTTGTGATATGATGCCCTTTAAATGGCAATTACGCCCTTCACATGAGACAAGATTAGAGCAAGTGGACCGATGTGCACTGATGTTTAAAACTTATTTTGATTCGATCTTCGAATTCCAAACACATGTGTTTTTTTAACCAATTAAGCTCCAACACGTTATTGAGCGAGATATCAAATGTTACGTACTCGTAATAACTACAACTCCACCGTTAGCTTGCCATTCAAGAAACCCACTGTTATTATGACAACCCAGCAGGACGTGAAATGCGCGTGTAACGTAACATTTTGGATCAGTTGGATCCCAGCATCCTAGTCTCTTCCTACAAAATCAAGGTAATTCACTGGAATTAAACTTTCTGTTGACGTCCACATTCTGCACACTTACAAAATGCTATTACTGTTACTGACGTGTTCTATTATATTTCTTTTAAACTTATTTTACGTATTCTGTGGCGTTTTCGTTGTTAAATTTATGGACCGTAATTTACCTCTAACGTGTACCTTGATTATCTCTACAACATCTATCTGGGAATTTCTTTTCTCATTTCGGGAGTAATTCGAGACATATCATAAAAGTGTTTAGATCTTTACGTAAAACACCTGATATTTGCCCGACTTTGACCACACTTGACATTTCTCGACAGATTTTAATGCAATGTAGGAAACGTATATCACACGGTGGCGCCTTCGAGTAGCCATTTCGCAGTGGAAACACAAGAGTGCGTTCTGTGTGTGATGTTGTTGAGTCACATGTCGCAGTATTGAGTGCTGTTGTACAAAAATATTTTCTGCCTTAAATGTATGCCACCGGCAATAATGCAAACTACATGCAGCAGTTTGTAACAAAAGTTATATCTAGCTAATTTTCACTGTTTTCCCAAGTTACATGTATATGCTGCATTGAAACGAAAGAAATTTCTTTTGCCTGTGGCCTTTTTTAGACGTAAAATTTGGCTAACAGATCGCGATGACATATAAATCGTTGCGTTGTTTCCCACTCTTTGTAAGTTCTACTGTAAAACATTTCACGGGATCAGACAGAATTAATCAATTTGAAGCAATACATATTAAATAACATGACAGTCTGTCTTTAACCCAGCGCCAGTTACCCGACAAAAAAAGCGCACTTGTCTACGCAGTATTACATTGTCGTGCGCGCCTTTCTGTCTGTCTCTACAATATTTTTCAACATTATCTCATTAACTGTAAGACTTTCATAAGAAAAATTAAATGAGCACAAAATATATGTTTAAATCTTCTCTACGACATTTGTCTGACACATTTCTTATTCTCAGAAGAATTCAGCCAGCTATTATCATAAACGCACATCGGTCTTCATGTAAAGTAACCGTTACTCGACCCAGAGTTTAATAAAACTTAGATTTTTCGACAGATTTTCGGTAAACCCTCAGGAAACAAACTTCATGAAAATCAGTCCAATGGGAGCCGAGTTGCGTCATGCGGTCGGATATTACGAAGCTAACAGTCGCTTTTCGCAATTTTGCCAACGCGCCTAAAAGAGTGCCCAATATAAAATATGACGATAGTCCGTCAAATGGGAGTCAATTTGTTCCAAACGGAAGGGCACGTGGACATAAACAGACAAACAGAAACGACAAGCAGACATGAAAAATCTAACAGTCGCTTTTCCCAACTGCGGAAGCTCCGAAAGATTCGCATAAAATTTAAAGTTCTCTTTAAGGTTATGGGAAGTGACGATGTGTAGTCCAGTAAGTTGGTACTAACTTGGAGGAAAACCTACTGTCTATGCGTTCGTGGTAGAAGAGAAGACTTCTACCTTGAAGTTCGACACAGAGAATTCCTCCAAATAGTTGGCATATATGTAAGCCCCACACGTTGCTGACTCAGCCTCTAACAGAAATAAGTACCAGGAATATTTCGTGGGGGTAAAGTCGGCCGGTGCGTAGGGCTGACAACCTTTCCACTTTCATGTGCCGATTGTCTTGAAATATGGGAGCCTCAGGGCCTGTTCAGGCCTGTAATGGGATTGCTTTACATTTTCACCCACACGTTGCAGAACATGGCAACCTAAAAAGATTCATTGCCGCTGTAATTACAGCCCGTTACTTGTACATTACCGTAAACGTAAACCAAGTTTTCAAAGCAGTAGCATACACAGCAGTATGCAAGTTGGCTACGCTATAGTTCAGGCGGTCATTCGCAGGTCCCAGTACCAGGCCGGTGCATGTCGGAAATGTGATGGACGAAATGGCACTGGGAGAGGTTCTCTCCGAATACTGAGGCTTGTCCCTGTGTCACTCCACCAGTTGTCCCACATTTACTAATTCGTATGTAGCCGACGCTATGTAATCTTACCAACTGAAAGCGCCAGTATAAAAAACACGCTTAAAAATGTGAAAGACTTGCAGCTTCTGGACACATAAATCGTACACAAATACTCCCTATCTTATACAAGTAAGATACCCAAATCAACCATTAAATTATAAAAGGAATGCAAATTCCAAGTTTTGAAGTAGATTGCTCATGTACCCACACTAGAGGATAGACATTTTGTGCCCAGTGGGATTGTTCAATACTGCTTTCCCCATAAAATTAAAATATTTACATTCGTAAGTTGACATCTGCAAACACGCTAAAATAAAAATGAGAGTTCTTTTAATTTCATTTGGTTGCCATGTGTTTATTTGTACTAACCGCTATTGTCATATATACATAAGTTTATTTATAATCTATTGCATTAGTTCAAATGCCGTATTAGTTACTAAATCCAATGTCTCAAGTCAGCCCCCCCCCCCAAATAAACTTCTGAATTGTATAAAACTCTGTTAACTATCCAAAGAATTACCTTAGTCTGTAGTTAGTTACTTAATTTGTGTTCCATAAGTATAGCCTGGGCCATATCTTTACCACATACATAACTGTTAAGTGTCCCTGTAAAAAATGAATAGAGAAGTAATTAGATTATTTATAATTCTATATAAGCAGATAATACTTGTTACTGTCGAAAATCCACGTAAAAATGGAAGTGTTTCGGCCACAGCAAATGTAAGTAAACTCTTAAGTTACTTTGCTCAGTCTGATATACTTGTATAGCTAGGTCTGCTAGACATAAGCAGGATATCGAACGTTAAAGATACTCACATTAATTAAAAGAGAAATGGGAGTAGTTAAACAGAAACACATTTCGGACAACAGACGAGAGCAAAACTTAAAGAGACAGAGAGGAAGCTAGCACATTATCGCTTGGCATTCTCCTGCCACGCATGCAACCGCGAAATTAGACCTACTGAAGTTAGAGCAGGGTAGCAAGACTGAATTACGTAACAATTAAGTTCTCTTATTAATCCAGTTAACCTACTTCCGCAAGAAGAATGTTCATTGTAGAGTACAGAAAATAATTAACACTGCAAACAACATAACTCTGCTGCACACTCATGCAAAGCGGATGCCTGGAAGATCGAGGAGTGGATGGTAAGATCATATTAACATGAACGTTATGTGAACAAAGTAGGCAACAGAGTGGATAAACTTGTGTTAGGATTGTGCGCATGACTCTGTGTAATACCAGCGGTGTCGAATACTAATGTCATAGAGACAGAGTTAGAAGTACAGAAATGTCTACCTGTTAAGCCAGTCACTTGTTATATATGTCCTTCCCTTAAGTTATTCTGCAACAGAAATTCTGCATGGTTCTATCAAACTATACGGGCTATACATATTGCTCGAGTCTTATTTTATAATAATAATAATAATAATAATGGGCTAAAAGTGCAAATTGTGACACTTATAGAATTAGATTCTTTTCATCGTTCAGCAAGCTCTAGTGGGCCAGAGCGCCTTCATTGTCGTGGTTTCACGACTACACCCAGATACGCCACACTCTGTAGGACTCCTCTGAACGAGTAGTTAGGCCGACGTAGAGACCTCTACCTGAAAAAACACAACACTCACAGGAGACAGCCTTCCATGTCCCCGGCGGGATTCGAACTCGCAATATCAGCAGAAGATCTGCCGCAGAGCCACGCCTTAGACTGCGCTGTCACCAGGATAGGGTCTGTAGCCTTTAGTAATTCGGTAGCGTAAAATACGTAAGCTACAGTGGCCACTTCCTTCTTGTCAATAGGAAAATCAATTTTTGGTGTCGGATGTACATACGGTAGAAAGAACAAAGATACTTTGGATTCGTTGCTAATAGCGACGCTTTCTTCAAGTCCTTGGAGTGCGTAGGGTTTAATGTTAGAAAATCATGGCGTGGAAAGTATGTTGATGATGCGATCATGGCTTAATTTATGCTAGTATCCTAGGAGCTACATTAGACACTGAAACAAAATACACAAAAAGTTGGTTTCACGGAGGTTTGTTTATGTTTACGCAGGAAATGGAAGCATATGTTCATAAAACAAAGGATTTCAATACCGTTCCATCATCCAATCCTGTTGAGTAATCTATGTATATATTATTGTCGCAATTTTAAAAACTACCGCCTTCTTCGGATTCAGTCCGGAAGCGGACAGGAATTTCTTGGAATGTCGGCGATCAGTACTGCTTCGAGACGGTGCTGCGATGTGCACGATTCAGCTATGATACAGGGTTGTAGCAATATTAGTATGTTATGCCTTTTACAAATTCAAATCTTACTTTGGGTTACTAGGCCTATAACGATTTTTATAAAGAATTTATCAGCGTGAATACTGCAGTCACTATAGCTACCTTAGTCGCATACAAAACACACGAAAACTTAAAAGTTATTTTAGACTGACAGTACACCGAGAAAAAAAAGGCTGGCTCCATGAATATGCGTGAATTTATGTAAAACGCGTCAGAACAGAATTTAGGAAACACCTTGTTTTCGGTACGGAGAGGATGTATGCAGGCTTTTCTCATTTTCGAACTCTGCCATTTTCAATTTCCTCACTCCCCCACAACCTCCCCCCCCCAAACCAAAACAAAGTCCACAGCAGCTCATTCATTCACAAACTCTGCACCCGGGAATGTACGACAGCGATGAGGCGACGGAAAGCTCTGCAGTGAAACGTCAACCACAGGCAGTCGCGACGGAAGTGCGTCTGTGTAATAATGTAACCGTTTACCCCACAATGGTTACTATACATATCTGTTCTAACGTTCCAAAGTTCTGTACTTTCCCCATGGAGCATACTTATGTGTTTTTTATGACTCTTACAATAACTAGGTTCAAACTACTCTTCTGAAGCTGAGGTTGTGCTTTCGAACAGAAACTTACTAACCTTTCGGAAGAACCTACTTCTTCTTCTGCCTTCAAAGAAGAAGTGGTAAAAATTGGTGGTGCGAATATCATGCACAGAAGAGATGATAAATTCAAACACAATTTTATTTCGAATAACTGAATGGAAACCACTTCAGAGACATCGTGTAAATAAGAAGGATCATATTAAAGTTGAGTTTAAATAAATGGGATATTGGAATGGAGTGCTGCCTACTGTATGTTAGATTTGGGGCAGGATATTGTAGGGAAATGGACATTAGGCGGGGACAATGTATTGGAATGGGAATTTGATATCAGAGTGGGAACCGCATATTAGAATGAAACTGGATATTAGACTGAAGCCTAAATTTATTCGGTCAGAAGAGTAATTACCGGTGGGTTAGAAGAAAACGGTTATGGTCTTTCAGGTTCGTGATGAAATGATTGATTTTTTTTTACATTCATTGTTCCGTGCATCATTGTAATTGTTCCAAAATAATTACCAACAAGATGGCACTTATGGACTATCCTTTATTTCACGGTTAGTCGTCCTTCACTCTACACGTTTCGAGCTTCAGGGAGCTCATCATCAGGAGTTCACTTTTTTTCTGTACAGTCAGTCTCTGGCATAGTGTGTAATCTTTTGCTGTATTCACAGAACACGTAGGATAACGGGTGAATACAGCAAAAGATTACATAGTATGCCAGAGACTGCCTGTACAGAAAAAAAGTGAACTCCTGATGATGAGCTCCCTGAAGCTCGAAACATGTAGAGTGAAGGACGACTAACTGTGAAATAAAGGATAGTTCATAAGTGTCATCTTGTTGGTAATTATTTTGAAATGATTGACTAACAGAATCTCAAAAAGATTATGCTACTTGAAATTGGTGAATGGTCAAAAAGGTAAAGGTGTCCCAGTTCAGGCCAACTTTAACAAAGGTGATTTTATTCCTACTCACTGTGTTGTAATTAATTAACAGAAACTGCTACAACAAATTTGATAAAGATTAACACGTAAATAATTTTTTCTGAAGGAAATCCCGAGACACACAGGAGATTACAAGAAGCAAAAGGCAATTATTACAGGCAGAGCCTTCTGAAATGATCGCATGGGCGAAGTAAATATTTTTGTCGACCGGATGTGGTTATCAGACCGCACTTTGTTATGACGTTAAGGGGAAAATCGTTTGCGGTTTATCGAAGAGTCACAAGCGGCGTACAGCTACAGGAATTTCGCAAAACTGCCACTTTAAGTGTAAACCACAATAGCAGATTACGTGGCTTGTGGGTGATTCAAGTAGTGCCCAAATTAGTAATGAACACGTGATTTTGTTACTGCAATTGTCACAAGTATTAACGTGGGGGCGTGGGAGAGCCTGAATGAAGTAGAAACCTTAATACCGAATTCTCCTGCTCATCCAATGTCCTAGTGACCGGTGAAATGCCCACGCCAGCATACACCTCCAGCCGAGTCGCTATTGGTACACACTTTTAAGTGCCTAATTATTTTGAATTGACTGACGATGATGTACTTTTTATCATGTCAGAGATTTGGCAGGCAGAAAGTTCGATAACCGAATGATATGTATGGATTTACTTTGTTCTTAACTTGCTTAACGTCACTCATTCAAATACGGGACTTTGCGTAACAGAACTGGAGCGTCAGCGTGAAAGAAATGTTGATAGATATGTGGAAAGTCTAGTTAAAATATAGTATAGCAGTATTTGTGGACGACTAAAAAGAACACGGAAAATCACAGCATAAGTAGGTCTCCGGGACGACAATAGAAAGGTTAACCTTCCATATACGAATGACTGCTAACCACAGCGCAGTGACGGTCAATCAAATGAAGTCTGTAGACGCGACAGTAAGGGTTGTCTGCTTGCCTAGTAACAAGAAATTTCCGATCAGACACTTCGAGCACTGATTCTTTATTGAGGAAGTGTTTTGTTGCATTCGTTCTTGATTTACTCAGTGATGTTTTTATACTGTAGATGTTACACACCAGAGCACAGATAGGATAAAACTGTGAGCAATCAATTTAAGAAGGACGTGGAAAATAGTGCCGCCTACTTGAAGATACTTTGGTAGAGTTTGTATAGAGGTATGCCATATTTCGACGCTTTGCGACCAGCGGCCATCTGCGAATAATGCTTTCTGCCAAATATCACCTTCGTAGATCCTAACCAATGCCTTTGTATTACTTACATCTGCCTCAGAACTTAACTCCGTGTGCAGTGTCTGACTTTGTAATCAGTTTATAAATTTGTGTCTCGGACACAGAATTCTAAATTATGATTTGGCATAAGTAGACAGTACACCAAAGTCGTTGCGGGTGTAGTATGGTGATTAGGTTTATCTGCATTTCCGACTTTTGTTTCTTAGTTTCAGGAAAGACCATGGAAGCAGTTTATTTTGTGCTGTAAAAAGTATGGAGCCTTTCTAGATTCGTTTATGGGATTTGCGTTGATGTCAAGTAGGGAATATCCATGCTTGTGTTTGCGATATGTGTCTTTTGTGCCAACGGACGTGTTGTGAATGTCTGGTTACTTTTATTTATAATTTATTTTAAAAAGTCTCCTTTATTCATTCAATTCTAGGTTCTGATATAACGTTACTCGTTAGAACATCTTCCATCAGAGCTTTTCACTTGTGCCTATTTAAGTTTGGTAAGTTCGGTGTTGCCATTTCTGGTGGTCTCGCGGTCTAGGATCTAGTTTTGCGTAGGTTTTGCTAGCTAGGACTGCGGGTTCGAATGCCGCTACCGACATGGAAGTCTCTATCTTGTGTTGTGTGTTGCCAAGTTGAGGCCTCTGCAATCGGCCGATCCCCCATCCATAGGAATCCTACAAAGTGTGTGTCACTGAATGTGATCAGGTACAAAAATAACCCTCAACATTCAAAACGAATACGTGAAAAACGTCGGACTTATAAATATGTAAAGGAATAAAGAAAGTTCTATATAGCAATTTGCACTGTTTTCAAATACAGAAAGGTAAGGACGTACCACAGGGAGAGGTATAAATCACGGACCGCCCCATTCGACCCGCCCTTCGACCCAAAATCTGGCTCGAAACATTCTAAAAACAAGCAGGGGTGCAATTAAACCGACTGACTGGCCTACTACACGGTCTTCCTAAAAAAACTAACATTTAAGCTACCGTCATCACAAAAACTCGTCACTGGACCCTACCCCGCTTCACTTCAGTATAGTCCGGGCCCACGCTCCTTCGTACGTATTGTAAATTTATGCCCCTGTCTATATCTTGGTCTACCAGGCGGAATTTTACCTGCAAGTTTCCTACCAGAGTTTTGTTTCGCATCTCTCCTACGTTCATTGTATAACCCGCCCATGTGAAACTCATTAATTAAATTACTCTAATAGTAGCACAAACTGAATAGTAAATATTTTGAAACCGTCTCTTTATACGCACTTTCTTCATATTCCACTTAACTGTTTCTAAGGTCAAAATGTTCTCTTCGGCCCTGAGTTCCATAAAAATACTCGATCAACTTTGTCCCGTGAGAGCGGAATGTCACTTCACACACACACACACACACACACACACCACACACCACACACCACACACCACACACCACCCACTCACGCACACACACCACATACACACACACACACACATACGCACACACACACACGGCAATTTAGGAATCATATGTATACCTTAGCTGCCTGCGAACAAAGGGACTAAGAAGGGCAGATGTTGGAGGACGTCTCATCTTTTTGGTATCTTCCGGTAAAATTCATTTCAGTCCCTTCATCGTTCAGTGTTCATCACAACTACGAAGGGCATAAGTTCGTAAAATGAACAGTTCATGAATCGTCTTTACGTAACGCGTCCTTATGTCGATCTGTTAGTTACCGACCTCTTTCAGTGCGACCGTTATGGTAATGACAAATGCAAATAACAGGGGTGGTGACTAATAAACCACCGGGGGAAGTTTCCCTGACGGTATAATTACTTTGGGGTTGAACATTGCTAAAGGCTTCAAGTTAATCAGCAGAGCAACCAAATGGAAAAGCCGATGGTATAAAACGCCGGAGAATATATGATATTGCTTGACATATAGACTTCACAGGGCACATTTATTAACAAAGACCGACCAATTGCCGTCAAATACTCGCCAGAATTTTATTTTAATAACGGACCAATTAAAACGTTTGAAAGTAATTGTGGAACTACAGAGTAGGATAATTTAATGTCGTACATATAACTCCGGCAGTACTTTCAGATTGAAACGAGAATCTAAATCGTACGTTCAAATAATCCTTCGGAGAAAAAAAAACAAGGCGACGAGTGAAAGCGACTGTCACATTTTATCTTGCAGTATTTAATCTACTCTTGACTTTATACACTGGAGAGTAAACTAAAAGAAAAAGGGTGGCATTGTATCTCGTTTCACGTTTGCTGTACTTTTGGTGTTTCTAGAGGTATCTTTCAGTTTTCCACTTATTGAAAGACGACGCTGACGGCCCACGTAATATTTTCCATCTGAGAATATGCTACACTTCAATAATTATTTGCAGACCAGATTTTCAAGTGTGACTGGCCCCAAACAATCCAAACAGCACTGTGTTTACAAAACCATCAAATACCTACGATCTAACAAAAGTCACCTTGTGAAGCGTATTAAGGGTCAAGTACGTTTCAGGATAAACGGATCGATGACGAAAACATTGTAAAGTCATATAACCACAAACCACGCAAATTCCTGGAACTGGTTGCGGATGGAAAAACGCCATTGCTGGTCACGAAATGTATGTATTCAGAAAATAGAGATGAAAATAAAAGTCGTAACTAACACGAGTTTATGGCTTAGCTGCATTCAATAAAACTTCAGATAGAAATATCATTACAGGTACATACTGAGTACTTTGCTGTTGTAGTACTGGAGCAGAAGAAGCAGAGATTTTCGCTTCGTGTTAAAAAAAAGACAGGAAAATTTCGTTGCGAGTTGCTTTTATAAATTCCATGACTTACCTCTCTCGGCAGGTGTGGCCACACCTGCCGAGAACAACCCCCCCCCCCACCACAAATAGAGTTATTGTCTAGTTTATATTCATGTATTTTGTATTACTATCTGTATTTGTTATGTTCCATAGTGTTTCATCTGACCCCTCTTTTGATTCGGTTTATCAAGCTATGCGCATGTAGAGATCTCTACCCCACGCACGCGCGCATGCATAGTTTTGAAGGACAAACTGATGATGGCCAATACAGGTCGAAACATGTAGTTGTTTCCATCAGTCATTAAATACACCTCACTGACACAGTTGTGTTTGACTACATACCTTTTCCTAGTTTCACACACACAACGAGGATGACAAACTTCCTAGGTGAACCCCTTTGTTTAAAAACCGACGAATGTCCAGTTTCAAGAGGTATATTGTGAACATAATATTTCTTTCTGAAGAAATGAAAATTTCTACCTTCTCTTGCAAGCTATGTTCACACATTTCTTCAATATTCCGTCATGTATATCAATATGAGAAAGCTGATAAAAATCTTATATTCTTATAACCTTATGAAATAAAAATGCTAGCGCATATGACTTTATCTATGGAATACGAGCATAGTTTGACTTCTGTTGCAAACATCTGAAGTCTAATCACTCGCATATTTACCGTTCAAGAACTTCAAATATTTCCGACTTTTTTATTCCATAACTGATCATCAAAACAGCACTCTCGCGCATGAACAGCCCTCCGCACTTAGAATTACTTGACGTCTGGAATTTTATCTGCCGTCTAGTGTTCCAGAAACAAACACTAGTCGGTAGTCAAGGTCCATAAGCCGCATTATCTTAAGTGTAACAAACCATCTACAGAACCAAAAAATTGACCACTGCCAGGCTTCAACACCTATAAGATGATTCAATCAGTGGGGCTGTAAAACTTCAAGCGTCCAGAATGCAGTTAAAAAGTTGAGTTTTCATATATTTTAATGAATAATACCACAATCGGTTAGGTTAGCACAAAGAATTACACTTTCACACAAATACCTTCCTATGAAAAGGTACCATTAAGAAAGGGTGCACAAATTTAATAAAACTCTAGGGACCACTTCAAATTTCGAAGCACCAGAAGTGGAAAATGAAACAAGTTTTACACCGCAAACTCACAAATATAGGAGTCATCACGAACAAAAAAAAATTAATCGCCACTGCAACCTGGCGCCAGGGAATTCTGCACCCCTGGTCTTCAGAGATCACCATTGTGCATGTGGCTCCTCATCTGTGTATTTCCTCACTTAAACCCTTAAACACCTTGGCCGACACTTATGATCTATGGCTAACAGGTACAGTCCCTACACACAATTTTCTTTCCTGTCATACGTTATAATAAAATGGCAAATGCATGAAAATATGAGGTGGCAGCGACATTACAGTCGCCAATCTTGGTACCGTGAAATTATATATTGTAAGAGATATCTGTAAAATACATTCTACGCATTTTGAAGAAAAAAATTGTTTTGAGTAATGTAACACAACAACAACAAAATCGGGGCTTAAATTGTTATCATTATTGTTCTTTTTACTGTTAGATTACGTGCAAGTAATTACGTTTTATGCCACCAGTATTCAAGCCTGTGACTGTTGACGCACACGTTCAGCATGCCAACCCATCAGCTAACTTGACCGATTAGAAATATATCATTTTCCAAGTATGACACCAGCCCACGATTGAAAAACCTGGAAATATTAGTAACAGGAAAGCGGGATTTATACGTTCAACTCAAAAACGTATGTAATTATAATTTTCTGCGTCATTTAAATCGTGTATTTGTGAATGAAAGCTATAGTACGATTGCATAAGATCGACGGATAACGTAAACTTCCAGGTATGAAATAAAATGCAATTCAACATGAATTATTTTAATGCTGAAAAACGTGATACGTAAAAGCATATAACCCCTTGTTCAAATATTTTCTCTTTTCTCTCAATGGTCTAATCAAATTCTCCAACAGAATCTTGTGTTTTGAAGGAGAAAGACTCACACCTTACAGCTATCTGAGGATGTTTAAGCATAGATGTCAAAACGGAGAATGCTGTTCCGAACAGTAGTATTAGTGGTAGTAGTAGTAGTAGTAGTAGTATTAGTTGTTGTTGTTGTTGTTGTTGTTGTTGTTGTTGTTTTTTTTATGTTACTGTCGTTGAGTTCACGCCTCTTTTCTTCGGACTACCTTCCTCTTAAATCCAGCTAACCTCACTTGTAGCTGTAGCTGTTGTTTTTGTTATTATTGTTGTTGTTGTTATTGCTGTTATTGTTGTTGTTGTTGTTGTTGCTGCTGCTGCGATCATGTCTTTTTTTCGGACTACCTTCCAACCAACTCCGGCTAACTTCATCTGTAACTATTTCCAAATTGCTGTAAAGTAAAGAAATGTGTTTCTTCTTCGCTCACTTGCAAATTAAAATAAGAATAACGCCATCAACATGTCGAGCCGGGATAGTTCAGTCGGCAAAGTGAATAGGTTATGGGCTGGAGTAAGAAATATTTTTCGCCGAAACGTCCATACCGGTTACGAAATCCAGCTTCCTGCTCAGGAATATCGGGGGCTCCTTCTTCGGGGGTAAAGTGGCGGAGAAATGAAACTGACCAAAAATGTCCAACTAGAACCAATGTTAAAAGTGAGTGGCGCTATAGCTCTACTAAACCAATACGCATTCAAGGCGAGCACAGGGACAAATTTACGTTTTACCTTCACCCTTAGTACGTACTTTTCTCGACATATTAATTACAGTCTCTAATATGTCGCTATCTCCAACAACGCAGAGTGGAAAATTAGAACGACTGGTGAAAAATGAGTCGCAAAACATGTAACAGAAAGCGCTCATGGCGCAACTACATTATCATGTAGGAAACTGCTGGGATACACTGAAGAATACCGCTGAAAAACTCAACAGCCTACAAAACGGCCGAGATTCGAACCAGGAACCTCAAGAACACGTCATAACACGTCGCTTAAACCAATTTTCTCAGAGTAATGTTTTCTTTCCTTTCAAGAAGAGATTCAACAAATCACACCCTTTCCTTCTGAGTATCTTAACTTTGTATTGCACTGAAGTAAATGGACGACTTCACCTTACTAGACGAAGGAACATTCAAGGGAAGTGTTCCAAAAAACTATAATTTTAATGGCACAAGTATGAAATTTCGTGCTGTAAACCGAGGAAAACCTGTATATAGACATACAAGCATACAGGGGTTAATTCAAAGCTTAACACTCTTATCAGTGACAGAGGTCACGGATTATTGTAGAGCCTATCAATAGAAAAGTGCATATTAATGCCTACAGAGTGGGCAAATTTTCTATATTGCTCCTTTCAGTACGGGAATGGCAAAGCGAGGTTTATAATATCAGTCCATAATACACCCATATCACGCGGTCGACTCGTGAACTAAGTAGTGCAGAAACTGGTCTACAGCCTGCAGATAAAGTACAGCAGGGGGAAGGGGGTGGAAAAGGGCGTGGGTGTTGTCTCGACCCAACCCCCTCCATCGAGTTACCTGGCACGGTTACCATGGAAATCAGACTCACAGCGCAGCATATCCAAGACTACCCCCTGTTTCCAGTCCAAACGTGTGTGTACCGTGTGTACCGGGCAGAACACTGGTGGTACAGTACATTCAACAATAATAGCAAGATAACTGACAGCATTTATTATTAAAATATGCTCACAGAACTGCTCTCTTCTGAGCTATTACTCAGCGAGTAGTGGCAATTTCGTACCGACGTTTCGGGACAACCTATCGGTCCGTCTTCAGGGGTCAAGAATCTTAAATAGTGGATTCTTGACCCCTGAAGACGGGACAGAGAAGTTGTCCCGAAACGTCGACAATAAATTATCACTGCTCGCTGTGTTATAACACAGAAAAGCGCAGGTCCCATCTAATTCGCGGCGGAAGCCTAAAACCACGCAAAATGTACGTTGTTCGTCCACATTTAGCCCTTCTTTACAAAGTGAAAAAGAACGCCTTATGTAGGAGATGTACGTCTGTGTCTGTCTGTCTGTCTGTTTCTCTCTCTGTCTGTTTGTGACATGGTATCAGCGTCTAAAGTGTTCTTCGGATTTGCTTCAAATTCGGTATTCGCTTTCTTTACACAAGGTTGTTATGCAAGCTTGAGTTATGTGAAATTCGAATAAACCATACTTTACTGACGGGCGTCAAGTTTATACCTGGATTTTCCATATTTCTTTACCTATATGGTGACATGCTGCACAGAATATACCCGTGTAAGGCTATTGAAGCTACATATGTGTCATGAAAATTGGTGCAGTAAAGACAATATTTTACCCAGAGGTCAAAATAATTTTCTACCCGTAATTACCACATTTATTGGCTGATTTAGGTCAAAGTCAATACAGATGATGTGCATATAATTTCATTGAGCAGTGGTGTGTTTCTTAAAACTGGTGCAGTAAAAGCCATGATTTGCGGAATGGCATAAATGAAATGTCCGTATTTTCTTCATGTTTTCTTCTGACTTTGGTAAAAATTAATATAGAAGAACCACTGTGAGTTTCATGAAAACGGCTTGGTGAGCGTCATAATTCAATTGAAGTTATAAACATATTTCAATCCATACTTTCAACATTTGTTGTCTGATTTCGGTAAAATTCGGTATAAGAAATTTACACTTAGAGTTGTCAAGTGTTTAAGATAGCCATGCACAACGGCTTAGAAAGGGATGTAATTTCTTCTTATGGGCTCAAATGAATTACATTAACATGTGTGCCGTGAAATGTACGATATTCTGAAACTAAAGAATGTTATACTAAGTCCATTTACTAAGTAACGGTGTACACAAGCTGCAGTCTTGTCCTTACTGTTTATGTGAGGCCGGGTCCACACTAAACAGAAAAAAACAAAACATAAACAAAACGGAAAGAGAGCGAATACGGAAGTGAAACTAATGTCCACACACACACATACACATACAAACATATCTGACAAAACGCAAACATTTTCTAAGACGCTTCTTGTCCCTTTCACAGTGTAATGAAGTTAATACATCATTTGGATCAAGTAAACGAAGATGATAAGGACGTATGAATGGCTGCAGCTGGCCTTATATTCCTCGCATAAAAAATATCAAAATATAAAAATAAGAGGCGTTTTTGGGTGAGACCAGCATTGAGAAACCGAAAAAATTAACGTAAAATGCACGTCTCTTCCGCACTCCACCTTCGAGTTGATAACTCTATGTCCTCTGCACATAAAGAAAGGTCCACACTGCGCTGAGACCAGCCTGCAGGTAGTGAAATTTGCAACAAAACAGAAACCTTTTGACCTTTAACGACCGGCGATGTGTCTCAGTAGAGTTTCATAAAACACAAACAAGGTGCAGAAATGTCCCATACATGTTACAGATTTGTTGCAGATTTTTCGCAAAATATTAATTTTCTGTTTTGTTTCTATTTTGTCAGTTTAGTGATGACCCGGTCTGAGGTTGCAGTCAGTCAGCAGCTCAGACTATAAAGATGATAGGGTAATTAGTGAATGAGTTGGAAAGGCTGTAAAAATTCTGGTAACCGAATTTGATATAAGCCGGCATGCTTGCAGAGGGGGTAGAAAAAACCACGAAGAATATAATGACGGATTATATGTCAACCAGGATTCGAACCGACTGCATTCCATATAATAGTCAGAAGTCTTACCTCTTTGAGTCAAATTTCTCAGTCCCTGTTTCCAGAAAATAAATAGTAGAGAAATAATTGCTTATTTCTGATAACGCAAAACTGCAACGTTCTGATACTTTTGTTTGTAACTGTACATTAGATCGATTTTATACTGCTTTGGTAGTAGGACGTTTATATATTTACCATAATAATGGCTACATGTGCAATACAGGTAAAAACAGTGCCCCGTGGCTTCGTTATCTAGGAATACCCAGACGACGAAAAGTAAGTTCTTTCGTAACTTACGTACCTGAATACTAACCTACAGTCTGTCATACCACACAACACTAGAATTCTCTTTTACACTTTAATATAACCACTCGTATGTAACATAACCTTTACAGAAACACACACGGAAGCACGAACGCACACACACACACTGTCATAGTAGCGTAATCGGTATAGCGAATAAGTTACGGACTGGACGGTCCTGGATTTGAATCCCGGTGGGAATTAAGACTTATTCTTTAATCGAAAACTTCCATACCGGTTTTTGGGCCCGGACTCCTAGTCAGTGGGTACCGGGGTTCTTTTCCGGAGGTAAAGCGGCCGGGGCGTGAATTTGACCTCTCACCCCCATCTAGAGTGGGAGTTAAGAATGAGAGGAACTATGTATCTTCGTCTTCGACATGCTTTCGTGGCGTGGACAAGGAAAACATCTACTTCTATATATATATATATATACATAGGTTCTGTGGCCTGTCTTACTACAAGTGCATAGCTTCTTCCAAAGCGAGTTCTCCACACACGTAGTGCGACATAGTGTTTCGTCTTTCAGTTTCAAATAAATAAATATACACACATACACACGTCCACGCACATTTTTCACAGAAATTTATTGACTCGTACCTTTGGCTAGTTGCTTTATTGAGTAACGAGCAGTCACAACAGAATTTGATAGAAACGAAAATGAGACTCGTTTCTTCGCACTCCATTCGCCATGTCACCAGGCAAATTCTCCGTCAGGGTAGAGTGTCTATTTGCCTACATGCAGGCGCACTGCAATACACATTTTGCCAGAATACTGAAAGCCTTTTAGGGAGAAGCTTTGACCTGTGGTGCTGCGTATTTCTGTAAGTACGGACCGACATTAGGACAAGGTAGAAGGTCCCTCCGAAATGTCCGTACCTATCTACCGAAATGAAAGACACATTTCTTCCGACCACCAATCCAAAAAACGGACGAATGAAAACCACGAAATATCTAGGATTAGGCTTTAAACATTCCAGTTGATAACAAGCCAGTTAAATCCCGAAAAAATATCAAACACATCTTCAACATGTAACACTTATCCCGAGCTAACCATTACATTCTTGTGGGAAGACCTGGATTTTACAGCCTCCTACTACAGGAATATAGATCTGTTGACACTTGGCTGAAATTACTGTCGGTATGTGGCAACCTGCATACCTCTACGCAAGATCAGATGCCATTACCATAGGCGATACAGTGGTGTTCTACAGGCACTTCTTGTGATAAGGCACCCGCAATAAGAAATTACTTTGAATCAAGCACTTAGGCAGAATACAAAGTTTACTCTTCGACTTCTGTTTGCTCCTAAGTACGTATTTACTTTGAAAGTTTGAACGAAATTGCAGAATGAAGACTTTATCAAAGATAACCCAACTTCTATAGTACATAGTGGTTACTTGATGTCTAATTGGTTGCTGAAGAATTTAAAGGCATTACGAACAAATTTTCTTAAATTATTTCTTGTTTCGAAAGAAAGATTTAGACCTACGGTAGTCCACAGGTATTGGTAGGTATATATCACAGAAGACAGGCGCTTACTCATGAACTGTCAGGAATGTCTGTCGTCTTCCCTTTGAAGTCTACTATCCTCAAAAAACCAAGAAACTGTGGTGATGGATAATATGCACAGAAGTAAGAATGAAATAGTACAGTTTTTTTTTCATAGCACGACAGCTTCTGGTGATCCGGGATCTCCTCAGTATCCAGGCTTCACGATCATGCTCTAATACACCACACTCGGTTGGGCTCCTCTGGACGAGTAATCAGCCCAACACAGAGGCCTTTACCAGACAAAACAAATCAATCATAACAGACATTCATGCCGCCAGCGGGAATCGAACCCTCAATTCCAGCAAGTGAGCGGCCCCAGACACATGCGTTAGGCCACGCGGCCACTGGGATGGGCTGTTAGTACAGATAATAACTTACATTTCTTATTGTCATAACACCATAGATTCAGTTTAAACAAACAAACAAAAATCAGACATCGCAAATTCCCCTCAGAACTCGATATAACGTTACAGTACATGGAAATTATTCCAAATTATTCCTTATTTTTCTCTGACAGAACTTAAATAATCGCAAAACGAAGTAAAGTTTCCAAATCTTAAGACACAAGGCTTGTTTTGTCTCGCACCCATGGGTATTGCCATTCCAGGGTTACCATTTTCATTTATTCTTATTACACACCCATGGTGTAAACAAGCAAGCTTTACGCTTTCCGCACTCTTTCCTTCTTTGTGGCAACCCTCAGTCTCGGTGACCTTTTCCGTTCTACTGCAGGAACTGTTTCCATATTATTCAATTAGACATTCTATGTAAATTCTTTGTCCAGCTTTGTCTGCTGTAGCCTGCCTTGCCATTCTTTACTAATTCTCCTTGAGGTGGATATAGTTCACGTGGAGAGAGCTTTGTGAGTTCATTGGTTGTAAATAAATAACTTTGGTGTATTCCTAGACGAGTGTCAGGATTCAAACACTGGTTTTAGGCCTTAGAATCTTAAGGTTATTTCCGCGCTGACGAAAATTCGAAGAGTAACGCCAAAAGTATAGTTTTGAGTTAACAAATACAGTGTTAATGCGTAACCTATACTTACTCAGTAGCTGTTACGTGAGTTATACTTTTATAGTCACTAGAACATGATGTGTCTTTGTCTTCTAAAACAGGCACGTACCATAATGCGGCACCTAATATTCGCTTTCGTTTTGCGAGCACGCATTTTTAGGTAAGATACAGACCCATGCTGACAATCAGTGTGATGTTATCTAATTCAAAAGGCACACCACCTTTCCCAAGAAACTAATGTGCTCTTCCTCTTACAGCCGAAAACTCAATTCCGCAATATAAGTCAGTAGGATGAATTTTTACTTGTCCCAGGATGTTCTACCATTTCGAATTGAAACAAAGTTCTCATTGTCATTACTTAAAGTGTTTAAACTGCAGCAGTAAGCTTATGTGAATCGACGGAAGTAAGAAGCCTGCAAACTCTCCTCCTGAGCCTCGTTTCTTTCCTAAAGGTCTCTTTCTATATACAAAATGAAAGAAGCAAAACTCTTACGGCCAGCTGTTTTGACAACCAAATGCCTGAACAAAACACTCTGCGAGGTTTAGGTAAAAGTAAAGTTGGACAGGCCCTGAGGGATCCAGGAGGTTGAGATTCCCAAATTTCAAGACAATCGGCACATGAAAGTGGTACTGTTGTCAGCCCTAAGCACCGGCCGCCTTTACATGCCAGGAAATATTCCTGGTACTCATTTATATTAGAGGCTGGTCGATCCCAGGGCCATAAGATTATGTCAAAGAAAAATTCCAGTGACACAATCGAGAATCAAACCCGCGACCTTCCGGCTTGTACAGCAGTGCTTCCACCAAATGCGCTACTGCGTGCCTCCATGCGAGATCCAGACAATATGAAAACTAGACTTGTGGCCATAGGAGTAGTTTGCATTCCATCTCAAACAATCCGTACAAAAATCCAATCAGGACTTGATTGTAACACTATGCTGAACCGTTTTATTGTGCACATATTTGCATTTACTGGCTCTTATTTACATTTTACCAAACACAAGACTAGGTGTTTTTTCTGCAAAATCCGAGTTTTTATAATACTACGAAACCTAGTCGTATATAGCCTCGAAAAAAACTTATACATGTAAATAAAACTTGGAATTTAGATATTAATTTCAAAACTGAAATATATTTTGTTCTGGAAAGAAATGGGTCGTTTCTATCATCTCTCAGATAATCTGCCACTTTTTACTACCACAATATTGCCGTAGGAAAGCAACTTACGACACTGTAGATGTCACTGCAGAATATTAAAATAATCGAGTGAAATGACTCCGGAAAAATAACATTGTCACTTTTATGAAGACCTCTGCCCTGTTTTGTTTCAATATATAATGTTGGACAAACTCACATTGTATGCTTGTATCTCCATATTTTCATATCCGATGGAAAAACACATTAGCTGCAATTTGCAACATTTCCTTTCTCGAGACCTTGTTATAGTATCAAGAGGAGAACAAAGTTATTTCACATCATTGACGGTATGTAAAAAACGCAGAACTACAAGTAATTAATATGAAATTACATTACAAAATTATTACAGGTAATGCAATGCAAGTATTGTTGTCGTTGTTGTTGTTGTTAAAGAAGAGATATTCCAGTTTTTTACAAGTCTGGGTTTTGACTGCACCCTTTCGGAAAATTTAGTAGATTTTTATTCCACACAGCCGTTTTACGGGAATTTCTTTTACCTCGCTTTCGGAGAAATTTTACAGCACTTACTTTAAAGGCTAAAAACGTAGTTCCCTAGAAACGAAACATTATAATTTCCACAGACTTGTGCAGAGACCTTCAAGGACTTTAGACGCTATGCTTAAAAGTGAATCCTTGGGGTATCTGAAAAATGCATATACTCACTAAGTCTCAGACACAGAAAACATACAGAATTGCAAGCATGACAAATGTACTGAAGAATTTTAAAACTGTCGTTCATTTAGTAGTCTGTCTTACAACAGGTCCCAAGCCTCTTCCAAAGCGAGCTCTCCACATAGTGCGATCTAGAGCTTCCTACTTCAAATGACAGTATCCTCTCCTTTCCTTAATGTCATCCAATAGCTTCCCACGTCTTCTTCCTCGTCTTCCTGTCACTTCTACCCACACCCCCCTTTTACCTTTCCTTCAATAACTTGTTGCATAAGGCAGTTTCTACGCAAAATGTGACCAATCCAGTTAGCCTTCCGTTTACTTATTTCATGTAGGATATTCCTCTGCTCCTTGACTGTAAGTAATACTTCTTCATTTCTCACATGATTGGTCCAACTGATCTTTTCCATCCTTCTCCAGCACCAAATTTCAAAACTTTCCAGGTGTTTCTTATCTACTGCCCGAAGCGTCCAAGTTTCAGCATCATATATAAAGCTATGTTCCAATTGTAGCATTTCACAAACTTCTTCCTCAATTCCAAGCCCAATGTGTTAGTAAAAAAGAGCCCTCTTCTTGTTGAATGCAGCTTTAGCTATAGCAATCCTACATTTAATTTCACAAGTACCAGGAGCTAAAACCAAAATTCAAAATTGTTAACAACTCTAAACAGTTTTCAGCGATAGACTAGGTAGTAACTCGATGACATTTTATAAGTCACATGTATTGCTAATCAAACCTGATGCTACAGTAATCATTAGCTGTAAGAATGAAAGAGATAAGCAAGGAAGAACTCGTAAGGTACTTAAGGACGGCTCCGATATTTTTGCTGGAAATGTTAGAAGACTCTAGAAACCCTTCCAAAAAAAAGTTTGTTTTATGCCAGAAGTTCGAGGAGGTGAATTGTCACGTTACAACTAGACAAGCTTACTTTTCCTCGTGTATTTAAAATATAGGCGTAAGGTGCAAAAATACAGAGGAGGGCATAAAAATCTTTTTAATTCTAGAATTTGTAAGAATATTATAAATAGGAAATATAATCTACATTACTCTGGAGCATGAGAAACGACATTCGAGGACGGGAGACATGAAGGGTAATTCAATGCTAATCGCCAAATAAAATCTTAAAGAACTACAACTAAATTACAATATAATTTTAAACATATTGATCTGCACGTGTGGATAAGTTAACCTGAGGGAAAAATATAGGTGGAGAGTGTTTGAGTACAGGGTGTTGAATAAAAAAATATAGATGTAAAAGA
>Ga0131853_10003704_pt1 | contig 27461 bp, 15 predicted proteins | sample TergutLab28metaG_FD_92764 | JGI IMG/M metagenome (GOLD analysis project Ga0131853, IMG submission 92764) | Labiotermes labralis P1 segment gut microbial communities from Petit-Saut dam, French Guiana - Lab288 P1 (version 2) (version 2) | ecosystem: Host-associated > Arthropoda: Insects >...
AGGCAAAGATACTCAAAAAAAAAATTTTTTTTTGTCCCCCCCCCCCCCCCCAAAAAAAAAAGCTTCATCAATGAAGCAGGCAGATCTCACTGACATGATCACAGTGGTCTCCAAGAGTGTCAGAGTGTCTGCATATCAACTGTTGTGGTATCTCCTGACCCCTGGTCTCCTACTTCACCATCTTCTTCAGCTATTTTGACTTCTGACAACAAAGATGAGGGCCCTGATGACCTGAACCAGGAGATACCCAAACGAAATACACCTCTGATTAGTCGTACAGCCCAAGTATAGGAACAGCAACACAAGATTACCTGTAAGAACTTAGTCTGTATACATACCACCTGCTAATTGGAAATATTCGAGAATTTGGCACTATCTGGACCCATGCACATTGCATTAACAGAATTTGTTGTACTATGTAATTAGCCAATAGTAATTTTCCATTTTACATATGGTTTTCCTGAGGGTAGTCCAGGTAAAACAAAACATGTCAGAAGGGTTATCTGTATAAATACAGTCTTGTTAAAGCCTGTATATGTACAACTGACAGTATCTATTTTAATATTGTCAATTCTCAACCTCAGCATGATACGGAGGTGAAAGTGTAGATTATTCTGGAATTACACAGCACTCATTTAAACCTGTAACAGAACTAGTACGTTCCTGACATCTAACGACTTCAGTCATATTCAAAGACAAATATAAAATCAAGTTACTTCGTGTCAGTTCTAATATTGTATGTTTGATTTCTTCTCAGCCAGTAGACATGGCAATCTTGAAGAACAATTTAATAACACCAGAACAATTTAATAACACCGTTATGTTGCTGCTGCAATACCACATATACTTTTAATCTATTTTGTTAATAAAACACCACCATTAGCTTTTCACTAATAGGTTAAATACATTTCATGACATTAAATATCAATAAATGTAAATTATAGTTTGAAAATTGGAGACCACATTTTTAGCCCATACCTTGACTTCTCACTCTAAATTTACTCAACTTTCTTCTTCTTTTCTTTCTTTCTTTCTTGAAGCACCTATTTGTGGCCACACTGGTTTTATTGTGGACAGACATTACAGAGCAACAAATATGGAATATGTTAACATACACAGTGCCCACTTAAAAATAAAATCTGAGGTATGAGCTAGTGCATCTGGCACTGTATTACTCATCTCCAGCAGCACTTCCAGTTACAGTAAGTCATTCAGAAGCCCAGTCATACATATCAACAGAAATTACAGTCTTAGTCTACATGTAATGAATGTAAATTTCTGTTCTTATTTGGAGTATGACATACAGTGTGATGTGGTAACTTATATAAGGAAGAAACCATATAAAAGGTGTTGTATAAAATTTAGAAGTTGGTTCCTTGTTGCACATTCAATCAATATTTAAATTATAATATGTGTAATTCATATTTTTAAGCAGTTTTATGACAGGAATATAAATGTCAAAGCCTTGTGAAAACTTTAAATGTCAGTCAATGCATGCTTTCAATATTTGCCCCAATTTTAAATTTTAAATTGTGCCACAGTATGCAGGTACTTATATTCTTTACTATCTGTGATTAATATAAAGCCACACTAATTCACAGTTTACAAGCAAGAATTGTACTTCACTTCATTTTGTCAATTAAGTAACCTGCAGTTCTGGTAGAAAGAATTATAAAAGCAGGCCATCCCAATTATATAATTTCAGCAGATTAGTTACAAAACATAACATAAAATCAAGATGTCTTTGTGGAATTTGTACACCTTTCCTAAGAAGTTAATTTTGTTTCTAAGCTAATAAACTCTTGACATTTTAACAATAAAATGTTGTTGTAGCCATCAGCAATAATGAATTACCAAAAGTGCATGTTACTATTATCTGCAACCTATTACTTATGTAGGAATCAAACTAAGCTCTTTAATAAAATTTCACTTTTCTCACATACAAGGTACTGTGTATGGTATGAGGCATGTACAACTGAAAACCACCATTCAAGGCATTGCTGTGGCCTGCTAAATGGCAGGGCTATATGTTTTACCTGGTAAACACACCAGCAGCTACTTGTGTTGAAAGGTACAGTTGACTGGGGAGTACGAAGTATGTATAGTACCATGCAGCATGATGTTGGCGTACCGTATAGTGGATCCGTCCAAGCTGTATAAAAGGGACAACGAGGAACCCCTGCTTCTGAACTTAAAATCATGTATTAACACAATCAATGCAAACTGTTTCTGTTAAATGCTTGAAGAGCTGTTTGCCAAGGTCAAGTACAAACATCACGGTAAAGTCACCGACAGCATCAACATGCTGCATGACACTGCAAATCCCCATGTGTTCCACAGAGTGCAGGACAATAGGTGCTCACAACATCCTGAAATCCTGCACATATCCTGGACTGAACGCAATGTCACAAACAACTGATATACACTGTCCAACACAGCAGGAATGTAAATTGGCAGTGTTACTTAAAGGATACAAGAACAAAATACAAGGCACACAATTTATTTAAAGAATACATAAAAAGATTCCTATAATCCACAGCAATAAACACAAACTGCCCTGAAAGAAATTCATTTTATAAACTTATATCCTAAAGCATGAACTGGAGCTGTAAACACAAAAACTTAATACGGCATAGAGGAGTAATGCTATTTAAGCCAGGGGATCCATTTAGCGTGAGGAAAATATGAAGAGATTTTATTTACATCACATTTGGACGTTATTTTAACCTATAAGCATTATATATATATATATATATATATATATATATATATTCTGAAATGTACTTGTGTCTTGTAAATTGTTGTAATAAGAAGTGCATGATGAAGTGTTGTGTTGGATGGTGTATTTTGGTTGTTTGTGATACAGAAAAACACAATGCAATGTATCAGAATAAAATCAACAAATGTGATTTTCAAGCCTTTAGACCATTAAGGAAAGCCATCACAGGCCCTTATATTCATGTTGGATGATGACTGACAGGAGGCTGTGGCAGTGGTTTAGGCAGTAGCCCAAGGAATTCTTTGCCGACAGGATACACTGATTCATGCATCAAGACTCCTGTCTAATTGCTGTGGTGATTTTTTTTTTTAATACTTTCATCTGTCAACATCCTTGAAACAGATTTCAGTTGTAAGGACCTCATATTTACATAGCATGCTGTCAAAGCTACTATGAACCATAAATATATACAACTGGTGACAACTGCTGCCTAATAGATCACACAGTTTCAAGTTTCACCTTGACAATTCATGCCACATCATCAACAGAAAGACATAACACCTTAAATGTAGACAAAAATAATTGAAACTGTAAGAAACTGTTCAAAGACTTGCAAGTTACTGTCTAATCTGTATAGAAATTAATTCAAATATAGCATTTAAACATTATACTGAAGAATCACACCACACACCCTATGAAGTGCATGTTACATCTCACAGTACAAGTAAATGAATTATAAGGCATTCAACCTTCTGCTGCTGTCAGACATACCACTGCTTTAATTCATCTGAATGAAGATGAATCCAGCTGAAGCAGCTTATACAAGTTACCAGCTAGGGGAACAAGTATGATGAAGGAATCAGATTAAATGAATTTGGCAACTTAATTTTTCTCCTCTTACAAATATTATGAGAATGTATGGTGGAGACAAATCATTAGGAATATCAAGTTAAACATCTTATGCTCAGAACACAGAAGACCAGAGAAACACAAATCAATGTCAGTAGTCCAGAACAAACACTACAGTCAGCAATAAATTCATAAACTTAAAATGTCAGTAAAACAAGTAACAAAATGGGTTTTAAACCAAGAACTAATAATCAGTAAATTCTGCAGTATATGGATGTAACATTCTGATGAAGGAAAAAAAAAAGTTATATACCCAACCTTAAAATACTTTAGAATGCAATTCTGAGTAACACATGACATTCTGTGAGGTACCAAATTCATACTTGAAACGTGGTTGCATTGTTTAAGAACCATCTTCAGATTAAAGCTGTCAAATTAGTAACATGCTTTCTGATAAAATGGACAGCCAAAACTGAATCCTTTCAAATTAATATTTACTTTAATTTGAATCATTTGTTCTAAAACCCTTAACAAATGAGAATAATTACAAAAATAATAAATCACATTCTTTATCCGCAGTACGAGTACAGTCACAGCTAACTTCATAAAATTCCTTGATATATGAACAATGACTATTAACTTTTAAGCTGTTATTCAGTATCAAATTAATATGTTGAAAATACACAAAATCATCCACAGAAAATTTTGTTGAACCCCAAAATTGGGGAGAGAATGATAATTCATTTCTGGTGTGCAGTGCTAACTGTTGTTTGAATCATACTGTATTCAAACTTGATAAAAGTAGCAATTAAGTTTCTCTTCTGTCTAATTACACATCATCATGGCATTGCATGAACCCCAATTGCAATCACAATTACTGTAATGCACAAGTGTTTTAAGAATATTACCTTTCACTCCAACACTGTGCAAAAAATAATAATAACAAATTAAAATTAAAAAAATAAAGTGTGTGTCCTGTATGCATGCCAAAAAGTTTTACAAAACTCCCGCAGTGGTTAACTTTATTCAGTGAAAAACACAATCAGCATGAATATAGTTTATCTTCAACATGAATAAACAAGATGATGAGCAATTATATCATGAGAATCATAACAAAAATCTAACTCATGAAGCAGTAACTTGTGTTAACAAATGTCCTGCAGCTCTCACCATCTCCCTACCTTAATTGAGGTAAACATTTGAACCAGTCTATGGAATTAAATCAGTTATAAAGAGGTGAGGGGGTGGGGGGAGGAGGAATGAGTTATAAAATAAAATTTTTTGCAAATTTTCCAGTGTCTCTCTATGGTTTGAACAAGTGTTACAGTACTAACAGTGAAATAAACAAGGGGTCATACAAATTTCTTATTAGAAATTATGGCAGAAGAAAACCTACTGCTACTGCTTTCCTTTACAAATACTAAATGATACATTTGCAAAATATTATTTTCCTAATTATTGTAAATACAGAATAAGAATAAAATTATTCTTTCTGTGAGTGTGTTTATATCTAAAAAACTTATTAAAGTAAAATAAAATCTGTCTGAAGCCAAGATCTGGTGTCTCAGCCCCAAACACACACTGCTTGCATACATATCTGGGGCTTGTTCAAACATAATTTCACTCAGCATGCTGTTAATGAAGTTCACGCTTTCACAACTCAAATAACAATAAGAAAATCAGGCTTCAAATTATCCACATAATAATACAACGTACACTGGATTGGGCCACCGAACATATCCAGGGTACTGGATTACACATCTCAATTTGTTTCTCCTTTCCTGGTGTTTGTGTTAGAATTTGTTTGAAATTTCATACAATTTCATGCAATTCTATGGGACTTCACATGTGATCATAGCTGAACTGCATTTGTTATACATATATGACTCCTGGAAACCAGTTTCATTCTACACTGCTCTCTGGTATTGTTGTGTCAATAAATTGTCTGTTACCAAGATGTGGACATTTAATACAATTTTTCAGGCACTTTCTAGTTTCAATGACATTACACTCTGATTCTCATCTGATGACACAAACCATCACTTCTTTGTAAGCAGTGTATATTATTATTATTATTATTATTATTATCATCATCATCCCCACTACTACTACTACTACTACTACCACTACTACTACTGCTACTACTATTATTACTAATACTACTACTCCTACCAATACAACTATCATTACTATTAACAGCAACACTAGTACTGCTATGCTATTATTGTATTAATAATCCCTGTACTTAAATAATACCTTTGTACTTGCTGTAACACTGAGTTTGTTTTTGCAAGTGATACACTATACATAAATCAATAGTCAACAACTGTGAAAAATTCTCTCTAAAAATGCTTCAAATTGGTATATAATACTTACATACCCATTTTAAAGGTGTGTCTACAGCACCACTACACGCACATGCGTGTATACACACACACACACACACACTCACACTCACACACATACACACACACACACACATACACACCCTGTTAATTTCTACAAAGTTAAGATACAAGAAAATCATTATTTTCAACTTAGTAGGTTAAGTGCTGTTAAATCCAGTCTTCAGAACACGCAGGACACCAGTTTTCCTCCTCTACCCACCAGGCAATTACCATGAGTCACTTGCACACTGCAGCTGGTCACTATGAATTACACTAACTACTCTACTGCTACAACAGCTGCTTGTCGGATGGTCACTCCAGCTGGCAGTTTTTAAGTAAATAAATTATATGGCAGGCAACTGTGTAGTAATGGCAGTGAACAGCAACAAGCAAATGGTACAGAGAACAAAATATTGTTTGCTTTACTTCCTTTACAGAAAATAAATAACAAAGCCAGAGACAATAATTGCACAAGAGAACAGAGTGAATGCAGTGGACTTGGTCACACCATAATCTGTTTATTAATTTTAATTTTCCTTTATTTCCACAAGTGGAATACATGTAGCAAGAATGAAAATGAAACAACCACCACCCAAAGGGGGGTAAAAGGAAAACGACAGCGTGCAGTTAGGAGTTGCTCATTAACTCCTGGTTATGTTATCATGAATTTATCAAAAATGTTGATCAAGCACTTCCACACACTGCCTGAATGTAAAACTGAGCCAATGAATGGAACTGAAAAACTCTGAGTCACCATGCCAACACTCCAATAGAATCAACTGTCTGACTCATGCCACAAAACACCAACCGCAACAGACGAATGTGTTGCCTTGCCGCCCATCAAAAAAAAAAAAACACCCATGTGTTGCACACTACAAGCCAATCCTCTGTGCAACTTGAAGCCTTAAAAAGTGGCTACTTCAAAAAAAAAAGTATACTGTAGGTACTTATACATTCAAAGGCAAGAAAACCACCCCAACAAATTAAGCCGAGGGTTCATGAGCTTGGCCCTCAAGTCAACCAAATCACCACTTGAGATTAAGCTTTAAAAAATTAAAACAAATGTAAATCAAAAGTGATTGAAAATTTGCGAATCAAGTGAAGCAAAAATGGGCAAAAGCAGCACTGCACACCTCTCTTTGCAGGTCACAAAAAAAGAAAACTTGTAAACTGAACAAACAGCACGATGCGAGCGCTCGTTGGCAAGATGGAACCTTCGTCAGAACACGCACCTTGGTCTGCCCTGCCAGATTTCTCACTCTCGCTTGCAACAGTGGAACTCCTTCTGGGTTGTTCAAAAACCATGCAGTTATTCTTGAGTCAAGTTGGACTGATCGTTTTAATGAGCGCACTGGCGTACCTTCAATAGGCACTCACTCGCTTGTTTAATTTCCACATGCAGCATGGGATGGGGGTACCTGCAACATTGCTGATTAGGAGCAGGAGAGAGGTGGCAAGGGGTTTGGAAGGATGGGACGAGTCTGGAGGAAGGAGTGCACAAGTAGGGAAAAACTGCTAGTAGAATGTCACGACTGTAAAGCAAGCATCAGCAAAAACAGTGGAAGTGGCAGCAAGATAATGAAACAAGTGGTGCATATGCTGACCATAAGAAACCATGCACAAAAAATAACCACCTACCTGGAGTTTTCAAAGTGTCCTATTTCAAGAACAATTACAATAATACAAAATGGAATGGAAAACAAAGACTAGTAGTAACAGAAAAATAGAATTCCATGTCACTACTGGCTATATGTCAATATTCTACAGGGCTAGACATACACAACAAAACACCAAAAGCATTTCACCCCATGGTGGTACAGACTGCTGGTGAAGCCCACAGGATGTCCAAACAAACCACAAAAATGACTGATCAACCAATCCCTTCCCAACCATCTAACTTTCATTAATCAGATGAAGATTTAAGAAGAGAGGATTGCCATCCATCCAGTGCAGGTGCATGTGGCTGCAGAGATGGCACAACATGCTCAGTTCAAGGATGGGAGATTTCTTGCCTGCCAATAACTAGGAGGTGCCAGGGGAGAGGGTGCATGTAAAGGAGAATGCGAGAGACAGAAAGGAAAACAAAGACAGAATCCACAACAAAGGGGTACAAAGTAAGTTTCATGCTAGTGGTGTGGATCAAACCTGTCATCATGTGGGCTCCACTAGGTCTCTACATAATACGAGCGATCGATCGAGCGGACAAGAAAGAAAGTAGGAAAGCGGCTTACAGCTTGGTCAGTGGAGCTCTTGCTGTAGGGGACCGGAATCAAACGTTCTTGCAACTCACCACCTATCACCTTCAAGAGTAAAGGGTAACAATGGTCATAAAACAGCAGCAAGTGTTTTGAACTAAAAAACTGGGCTGATAAGAAAGGTGTCAGGTTTGGTAAGGTGCTCGATAGATGTAAGTCTACAGCAAACTGTCGAGCGAGGTGGGTTGGAAACAGTGTGCTAATACCTTCAACAAGAGAGAACCCATGCCAAGCAGTGAAATGACTGCATCTCATTGCATCGTGTGCCACCTCCTGCTCGACCCGACTCTTATTCTTTTGAGCACATCGACCGAGCACGGGAGAGCATAGATGACAACTCAATGCTTAATTCCTAGAACTGACTGTATATAATTTAGTCGCTGGAATTGAAAAAAGAGGCATTAAAACAAAGATGATGATACAAGTGATTTTTTTCCTTCAACAAACACTTTTTAGCTACAGAGAAAAAGTGAGAACAAAAGAGTTATATATATGTACAGACACAAATGGTATGGTATCCGTGTGAAAGGTGGAAGGAAGAAAATGTATGTGTACGTTCAAGAGACTACGCACATATATATGTAAGGATGGGCACTATAAGATGCAAGGTAGAGAAGGGAAAGTTTGGCAAGCACTCACAGATGACATCCATTCACAAAAAAAACACTCATCTAAGTGAAGAGAACACAGGGAGGGCAATCAGGGGACGGTCGGTCAGTCGGTCTTGTTGCGGCACACCCATCCCATCCCCCATTATCCCCAATATCTTGGTTCCACCCCTTCCTTCCCCTCCATTTCTCTTCATTGGCCAGCAAGTCTCTTCTGTCCACAAGGGATCTCATACCTCCAGATTACTTCACTCCCTCTAAAATTTTGATCATGAGAGTTGGGTGGGCGGGCAAGCCACAAGGCAAGCAGCTATGCTACAGACATGCAGTGCCATGTGCTACACTCTCCCCTTGTATACGAGGGAACCGGCATCATCGCATCACCACAAACCTGATCAGCCTGCCACTATCCGGTCGATCATGGGGGATCTATACAAGCAACATGGAGGGACAGTAGTGGTGGATGCAGATGCAGGGTGAGAGGCCACAACGCAACAATGTTAAGGGAATGACATGAAAAATACTGTATCCGAACGAGCACCTACATTTCTGAATATGAACGAAACTAGATTCTAGTCTCGTGCACCAGCTTGGGCAAGTCTGGAACCCCAGAGGGGGCTGGGGTTGGACTGCCTGAAGAGTTCAATGTTTGTGGTGACAGATTCTGCAGATGGGCTGGGCTCAGTGGCTGATAGGGAGATATTCGCTGTGGGTGACTGTTCTTAGCAGGGAGGTGTAGCGAGTGCTGCGGCGCAGAGCGGTGAGGGGCAGGAGCATGGGGCGGTGCCAAGAGACCGGAACCCGAACCACTGGACGTCAGAGGTGAAGGATCAGTACTCTGTGTGTTTCCCCTGCCAGCAGTGATGTCCTTCCCCGCCGCTGCCGTTGGTACCAGGTGGGGATCCTCAGCAGGAGATACCATCTTCAGAAGCATCGAGGAATTATTGGTTTTGTCACGGTCGTTCAGAGGCGAAGGCGTTTTGAGAGGGTCCTCGTCAATGTAACTGATGTCGGACAGGGTGCGTAGGCCCGTGTGGCTTCGCGAGCTGCGCAAACTGTGTAAGCTGTGTAAACTATGTACAGAGCGGCGCTCCTCCAGATCTTCCAGTGTTGACTTGAAAGCCCTGATTACTCGCAGCTGCAAACACAGGGAAGGACAACCATGAGGGCGGGAGGGCTCTAACGCACACACAAATATGTCTGCCATGATTTTCATCCTCCCTTCATTCCTTCCTTCCTTCAATCCTTCCTTGCTGCTTTCATTTTTTTTGCCTTCTGTCCTTCCTTTCTGGCAAAACTAATGCCTGGCACAATATCGAGCTACGATCCTTACAGCGATGCTGCTGTGACTTGGACCAGTACCACGAAGGTACCAAAAGTTCGGTATTAAGGAAGGATCTTTAGTAGTTTGCCAAGAAATTGGTAAAAGCAATACAGCAATGACAGACTGTCTATACTCAGTTACCACTGATGCTGTTCATTGATGTTACATCATTCAACAATCAAAATTTAATTTATTATAAATTAGGTATTAGTAAATGAAAAACATGTAGAAAAGCAAGCCAGAGGTTTCATGAAATAGAGATGACTCTCACGTTGAAACAGAAGTGGTGAACACAATATAAACCAAAAGAAAGAAAGAATGTTCAATATAGCTAGAAAAACGAATACAAACTAGTACTACGACACAAGCAAAGAAACAAATTTACTTTGTGTATATTTCATGTGCAGGTCAACCCACAAAACCTCAGAACAGAAGCAGAACCAGAATTCCCTACAAACATCAATGAACACCACAGTTCCCGTTTCCGAGTATGTCTCAAGGTCTGGACACATGGCATGGCCAATCAGGGTTATGGATATATTTGCATACATGCACACAAAATGCTCTAAGCAAGCAAAATTAAACAGAATACATATAATGATAATGATCATCATCATTAGGACTTGAAAAAAATATGGTTGCCTAGCTGCCCAACATAAGCAGAAATTCTGAACAGTTGTTTATAATAAGAGACAACAATTACCAATTGTTTAAGGCTACAAGAATAAATAAAATACATTCTACAATAAAAACTTTTCAACCAATGCTGTTTTACATTTCAGTTCAGAAAAAGAATATTTTTCTCCACAGCACTACATTATTGTTACTTATTTTTGTTTATCAGCATCCCATTACTTTCACACTTCTTTTGTAAATAAAATTTTTTTTATTCAAATTCATCAATGAAAACCGATTTCAATATTTTTTAAAAGAAATGACTATTTACAAATCTGAAGAAACATACACTTTACGATCCTTTGTAAGCCAGTAGGCATACAACTGGTTTAAACTAGTCTTGCAATGGAAGGGCTAAACTCTTATTTACAGTTACAACCTAGCTGCATTGACTGAAAAGACATATAAATGGCAAACATCTTGTTTGGTGAGTACGATCGTGTAGCTTTTCCAAGCCTGATGATGATTAGAAAAATAAAAACATAAAAGCAAACTGTCTTAGTGCAGGGGAATCAATTCCTAAACCAGAGAAATACGGGAGTATACATATATATATGGTGAAGCCAGGCAATAGGAATGGCAGTTCGTTTGCATGCAGTAACATTCCAGCATAGTTGAGCCCAGAGGTACAGGTATGCTTAGCTTACAACACATATAAATACTTCCAAAAAGCACAGGTTAATTACACATTCAGCAGGGAGGTGACAACAATAAAACTAAATGGAACTAGCTCTGAACACACCATCCCAACACCACGTTCACTGGAAATAAAACAGAAAATAGCTAAAGGAAATGGTTACAATTGGTACGCAGCAGTTGAAAGACACGTCTACTGCAAACAACACAAGCTTCAAGCTGCTGATGTGGACACCTGGCTTGAGACTCTCACCAAGCTACATTCCTCACATAGCAATTTTCTTGTTATCCCATACAACCACGTAAAGACAAACGAGAAAGCTCCCCAATCTTGGCAGTGGGATCATTCATTTCACCCATCATTAAAAGGTCCAAAATTTCAGTCGCTGCATTGTCACAGGAATTAAAAAGGTGTAGTTCAAGAGGCAGGCTGGGCCCTCTGGAAGAAGCTGGTTTGCATCACGCTGCACTGAGTCACAGAAGGTCAGACAGAACAGAGAAGAAGCAGAACACGACACCACTTATTTGACACTGTGGTACTGTATATCATGTGTGTGTGCAGTGGAGGACAGAGTCTGAAGAGGAAGCTCTGTGGAGATGTTTACTCAGTTACAAACAGGTCCCCAGGAATTCTCACAAGTGAGTGTGAGACATAGACAATGACTGTGTGTTAGCAAGAGTGCACTCCAGTCTGCAGCAGGCACTATTTACCATTTCCAGTAAACTGGGTTCAGCTCCCACAGTACACCATCAGACTGCTGCAAACTGGACTAGTAATGAAACCTTGATTCAAACCTTTTTATTGCTTTTGTCCACAAATTTAATAGTAGGAATTTGTAACTAAAGAACAGGTAGTGAATTATTTTTTTTATGTAAACATTGTTTACATAAAATTCCCTCCCTAAAATGACAGGTCATCCTATTAAGTAAGGGCTCAGAACTTACATTTTCTGACAATAAATGAACAAATAATCAACAAAATGGGCCATAAATCAGTGTGTACACACATCCATGCATGCACACACACAACCACCCACACATACACACAAACAAGCACACCCACGCACACAAAACACAGCACCCACCCGAACTCCCTTGAACTAGATTTACTATGTTTTCAAGCATGGATAAACAGGACTATCAATAACACTGCAACAATCTGATTGCAAATGACATGATTCCGTGAGTGGGCGGGTGGGTGGCAGCGAGCTATTCTCAGTCGACTCAAAACGTCCCTTCTGAGATGTAGGTGTCCCATAAAGTGGTCAACAGTGGCAATGGACAAGACAATGTGCATTTGGTAATAAGCTGGGTAAATACTGAAAGCATAATACATGTTAAGTTGACAAAAGGTAACATCACCACACTTTGGGATCGTGAGTGACATACGGACAGTACGGTATCTAAACTAACGGACAGATAGTTAATGGTAGCAATGAAAGCTAAACCTCAAAGAAATACTGTATCTAGAGTCTAGTCTCTACTGTCCATACACAGCAACAACATGACTGGCAACTACGGTTGGTTTCCGTCAGCAGAGCAGCTATTCGATAGCAAGCAATCGCAAGCATTTTCTACAAGCTACCTCACTTGTTCGGTTCACTTGTCTGTACTGCATCTGTAACGTCCCCGTCCCTAGACCATAGTTTCTCTTCCCGCCGTGAAGTGCCCTGAGATGGGCCCCGACATGGGCCCCCAAACCCTTGTGGGTTCGGTTGTTCGCTTGCAACACGGATTGCTCAGAACTAGCACGGCCACGCCGTCCCCAGCCTCAGGAGATTCAGAGGCTGCCTCGGCCACCTGCTCGCACAGCACACAAACACTTCGGTTAAGAGGCTCAACGTCAGTCCCCAATTTTGCTTGCTTGCGATCAAATCAATCCGTTGCTTGCAATATTGATTCAAACCGAACCGGACAGCATGCACGGAAGGAAGATCAACACGGTCAGTCTCGAGGAATAGCCTGACGAAAGAGAGAGAGAGAGAGAGAGAGAGATATATATATATACAGGAAGACCACAACAGCAAATTGACCATACTTAATTCAACGAATCAGACTGGGTGACCAGCCGATGAATGCAACTCATTGACTTGTTCTAAGAATTGTGGGAGAAATTCCTACATGCACAAAGCAGAGCCCATGGAAAGCACTGGCAAAAAAGTATGAAGAGCTCAGAAGGAACAACTGGAGACATTCTGTTGCTTTTTCTGGAATGTCAACAATTCCAGTTCCTGAAGTGAAAACCCACAGACATATTTCCAACATTCCACAACAGAAAGCCCCTCTCCTGTCATGAGGATCAAAACTGTACACTATGAGTAGTACTGTGACCTGCAGGGACTTGGGTTATGGCTGGCATGAACAATTTATAGCACTGTATCATGTATTGTGTCATATCTGTGTTCTTACTTTGTGTGGATTATGTGAATAAAGTCAAGAAGCATCTGAATTAGAACACTACAACACTAAAAACAATGCATGCCTACCACACGAACTAGTAATAAATACTATACATACCGTAACAATGCGTCATATGTTACTGCACGATACAACTGTCAGTTATCTAGAACTAACGCAATTAGTAAAGCCTCTACTCCCCAGATTTTGTTCAAATCAGTCAAACCAACCATTCACCTGTTGTTCAAATTCATATCTTGCATTATTTCACAAAGTAAGATGTTCTATCAATCCAGTCCAGTCCAGTCTAGTCATGTTATGTTTAGTTACACCAGGTCATGATGCTTAGTCCAGTTATTATCAGTCAGTGACCTGCCAACTACTAACAGATTCTAAAGTCACCAGTCACTATACAGCCGGCTAGCTAGTCAGTTACGTAGTATGTCAACAACCATCAACCAAATAATCATCCCCTGAAATCGAACCAAACAATCACATGCATGTTACTTCACAGCTACATGGATACTGTACTGTACAATACTTCACCACACACTTGTTGTTAGCTGCTGTTTCAAAAGTAACAATATGTGATGTGAATGCCACACCACTTTGTGGAACACCTACTCTTGTTAAGGACAAATGGTTTATCTAAATCTACCTGAAAGAAACTGCAACAGTTAAAAAATTCAATTTAAAGTTAAGAAAATTAGTGTTATGGGAAATGCCATCTTATCACTCTGTACCACCTGAAAGGGATTGTCATTAATATCACTGTTTTCTAGAAGTCACGAGAAATAGTACTAAAATCAAAAGAACACAACAATACTTGTTTGGATATAACTTCAATATTTCCTTGTGTCTTAACTGCCAGGGGTGCAGGCGTGGGTATCATGCCGTGTTGTACAAAATAGCACAGACCTGACCTGTTAAGGACTAAGCGTAACTCCTGCCCTGCCCAGCCGGCCGGCCATTCTTTCACTCATTCGGCCTGAATCAAGGCACTGCAAGTGCCCTGCCTTCAATTCATCAAGTGCTTGCTTATGAAGGAAAGTGACAGTATCTTAGTTAGTAGCCATGAACCATCCCAATCATTCAAGCCACATCCCGTCCAAGATTTTATAAATATATATATATAGGTTAGACATATTACAAATCAGGCAAGGCCACGGGTACAGAACACTCAACTTGAGTAAAGCCTAGAGAAGAACCGCTACTGCGCAAGCGACTGGTTGGACTCTTCACCGAGCCCAAGCAATGGCTGGCATTCCTCCACCACCAAGTCCTGTTCGTTCGATACCGCCGTTTTTTGGGGGGGATGCTCAACTTAAGTCAAGACTCTGGTTAAGAATAACAAACAGCTGTTAGTAAAGTGACCATTACCATTATGTATACATGTAAGATACAGGGTGATGACTGGGTGGTCAGCCGATCTGAAACGTAAATATCTGAAAGTTCTGACATCACACACAAGGATCAAACCTCTTGTAATTCAGTTATATTTTTATAAAACAAGTCACTCAATGCAAGTACATTTTTGTACAAAATAATTTATGACAAATTTCTGATATTTCAAAATTAGAATAAAATACGGAGACTCAAATTAAATTTTAAAATACAAGAAATCCTACTTAAAAGTTTTTAAAAAAGTCCAATATCAATGCAACACGAACCTTAGGTGTTCAGATCATTACATAATGTATAATGGCATTGGTTCAAAGCAAGGTATGAGCACATGTATAGGCCTTCTAAGCATTTAGACAGTAAAGAACTGTAGTATGTAATAATGTTCCTTGTAATGGACTGTTGTGAAATTTTTACCTGTATGTGTATATGTCACTTGTTGCTACAACTGGGAAGAGCTAGAATTACAGCAATAGTTCATCAATATGGCACTGAAGAAGGTTTATATTTTTAGTGGGGTTCCCAAAATACACATAAATGAGATGAGAATGAAACCCAACAAGCACATACACAGAGAATATCACTTCATGAAAGCAATAAGAAGCAATGGTTATCAAATGCAGGTGTCAATGAACAGTACTAGAATTAAAGCAAGAAACTGAAGATTAGTGTTTTGTACATCATCTGCCATCATGTAATATATGTCATCAGAAATAACCATAGCTTCCCACTGCAATTTGTGGTCTTCTAGTTGCGGTGCTCAGCCCTCCACATCCCATCTAAGCCAGGTGCGTCAATTCTTCCACTTCTAAGAATATTTGCAACGAGAGTTGAAAATAAAGCATGAGCAATTAATCAAAAGAGACAGTAACTTATCCAGTATGATCAAAGAGGCATAATACTGTGCCACATATTTCTCCAAGAGCACTGGAAAGCACAGAAGAAGCACTTTAATCGAGAACTAACTCTTCTTTTTGTTTGTTTGTTTGCTGGTTGGTTGGTTGCAAGAAACAAAGATAAGATTTGCCAAAGCCACAACCAGTGACATGCAAGAAATTGAAATAACTCATGTGCTTTACTTCATAACTCAGTACAATTCTAGAAGAGTTACCTCTTTCAATAGGTTATATTGCAATCAGTTGCTAAGCTAGGCAGTTCAGCGATGTTACACTCAAAAACTGGTATCTTATATCACAGAAAACACTATATTTTGCAACTTTAGTCACAGAATGTAAAAATAAACTTGGACTTACATCAATATTGGGGTTCTCTGTTTACATTTGACACAACAGTTCAGAACAGAAAATGAGTAACATATTTATTCATGTTAAGGAAACTGAAACAACTGCAGTCATATAGTCATTAACCTTGCCTGATTTTTTATTGCACTAATCAAAGCAAGAGCACAGAAGTCAGGAGGTGAGAAAGAAAAGAGTGACTAGGGTTATAACATGTTTGCTATCATTTATGCTTAGTAAATGCAGGGAGGGTGGTTAACATCACTTACCTGGGTCTGAAGTCTTGTTAGGCCACGGATCCACAAGATCTGGCCTGCCCGAGGCTTCTTGCCTTCCTGGGAATCAGGATCAAACTTCTCTTCACCAAGGGCAATGGCTTCTGTATATTCTTCTGGGTGCCCACGACCCCACCTGCCAGACATACACAATACATACACACATACAACACCTGCAATGATGATACAATTCATGTGTGGAGCCTGGTTGTCTTAGCACAATCATGGATATGGACTTCAATCCACAAAAGTGAAAGATATCGGGAATTCAATTATTGTACATTATTACGAGGGGGTGCTGATAAGTCCTTAGCCCGACTGGGAAGGAAACAAGCTACAGAGACCAAACTTGGGATTTATTCAACATACTCCCCACGAAGCTCAATACAATTCTTAGCCTGTTACTCTAACTTTTGCAAGCCACTCAAAAAAAATTCAGAAATTTGTCCGTCCAACCAGGTCTCCGTGGCAGCAATGACCTCTGCTTCGGATGAAAAATGGCGACCTTTCATTGTTTTTTCAGTCCATAGAACAGGTTGTAGTCCAATGGGGCCAGATCCGGAAAATAGGGTGGGTGATCAAGACACTGGAAGCCCTGGTAGGCCAGTTTGTTCTGGGTTGCAAGTGCCTGGTGGGCCAGGGCATTGTTGTGCAAGAACACAACCCCCTTGGTGACCTTCCCGCGGCGTTTTTCCATCAAAAGTCCTTCAGTTGCACCAGGAGAGATGAGTAATACTCTGTGTTGATAATTTGGCCCTCTGGAAGATAATCAATAAGGAGGATGCCATCTTGATCCCAATAAATTGAGGCAAGAACTTTTCCAGCGGATTTTTGCACTCAGAATTTTTTGGGATGGGGTGAGCCGTTATGCTGCCAATCCATTCATTGTTGCTTTGTCTCTGGGTCATAGTGATATAACCAGGTTTCATCCATGGTCACTAATCATGACAGGAAATCATTTGGATCACACCAAAAAAATTCCAAAAGTTGCTCAGACGACTGGCACTGTTGATGTTTTTGATCCGTGTTCAGGCATTTTGGGACCCACTTTGCGGAGAGCTTCCATATGTCCAAATCTTCATTAATGATGGACCCAATCCAGTCACATGAGATGCCCAGTTGCTCAGCTATTGATTTAGCCAAAATCCAGCGCTCTTCCAAGATTAGCTCATTAATTTGATCAATAATCTTGGAGGTGGTCACTGTTTTGGGTCGTCCAAGATGAGGAGCATCACAGGTGGAAAATCACCACATTTAAACTGGGCCACCCAGTTTTTGACGGTGCCATACGATGGTGAATGTTCCCCTAATGTTTCTATCAGAATGGCATGAATTTGCTTTGGCACCTTGCCTTGCAGGAAAAAAGTAAAAAAAAAACTTGAGGACAGCTTACATCTCCATGTTGTTGAAATCGTGCGCGTCGCCTGACATGCTTCCTTTTGGCCTCTGTAACAAGAAATAGACTCGCAATTCGGTACACGAACAGACCCCTCTTTCCAAAAACACTATCGATTCTGTCCTACGACATTGGGAAGTAGGTCGGGCTAAGGACGTATCAGCACCCCCTCATAGTAGTACAAATAGCCCACTGACATTTAAATGACATATTTTATTCTGCATCATCACAGATGTGTATGAGTCCTACTATCCAGTCCTCAGTACCCAAAAAACTTATTTACAATGCATTAGAATCAACCCATCTGTTACACATAATTTTCATTCATTATATGGACACCGTCCAAGTTACTGTGAAAATGGAGTTGAAAAGCTCCTCTGAAACATTGGTAGCTATGTAATCTATCAACAAGATGTCAGATCCCAGAACAGTTTAATATTCAGCATAAAATTCAATTAGAAAAGTTGGTTTGAGAGACATGGTCCAACAGTTGCATCCATAATGACACAGTTAAGACAAGGAAAGCATACTGCAGGTGCCTGAAACAGCTCAGCAGTGTCAATGTTAAAACTGGTAATAAAGAAAAATTATGTATATTATATATATATATATATATGTGTGTGTGTGTGTGTGTGTGTATGTGTGTGTGTATATATATATATACATACACATACACACACACATAAAGTCAGTTGGAAATGATAACTACTTACGAAAGTATTTTGGGTATCTTCCTTGTTGGGACAGTGGTCACTAACTGGCCCCACAACAATGTTCCAACACCAAAGAACAGACACCACAGCCATTGCTCCAATGTTAAACTTGCTGTTGAGAATGCCATCCTACCCCACTCAATAATTAGGACCTGAATGTGAAGCACAGCAGTTAAACGCAGCTATCTAACTTAAACAGGAATAAATTATACCTTAGCAGTACAATGAACAGTGTATAAAACTTAACATATGCAGATGCTGGTCCATCCAATAAAACTGTCTGGAAAATTCATAAAGCAGACTTAAAATAAGGCACTACAAACTTCAGTTGTTCATAATCTTCAGCTAAGTAAAAAAGAAGGCTGTAATGCCAAAATACTCTGAACAGTAGAATAAATATAATAAAATTAATGTACAGAAACTTGTACACATACCTGCAACAGAAACTGAATAATAATCAGAATAACAATCACAACAAGAATGATGAAGAAGATAATGGTAACATAAAAAACAACAGCAGCAGCAGCAGCAGTAACAATAACAACAGCAGCACAATAACAAGAAGAAGAAGAACAACAACACATCATATACAACTATATCAATACATTATGTCAATGAGACATACATTTTTCAAGTACTCACACAGGTGGCAGGTCTAGTTTTGAAATTGTGGCAGCTCTATGTTGGAAGTGTACCATCTAAAGGATAAAGTTGTATCTTATATCATTCTTGGAATGGTGCAGGCAGGGAAGGAAGTTGAAATAAGTACAAAAGGAATAAAGCAAAGAAAGAAAGGAGATGAACAGAAACATGTAAAAAAAATGATTCACATAGAATTCTGATGAACTTCAACTTGTTATGATATAGTCTTGGTTTCCTACAGTTCTAAACACCCCTGGTGAGTATCATACAGATCTGATGAGTCTTGAATCTACAGTGTCATGCTGGCAATTGCAGAAGAGACTGGACAGCCTCCATACAGGGGATCTTAAACTACAAATCACAACTTAGCAAATCTCTAAAATAAACTACATTGTACATCAATGTTGAAAGAAAATACAGTCACTGAAATTGTCATGCCATTTCAGTTTTGGTAAAAATAAAAAAATTATGGACACTATATTAAGACCTACATGTGTACCTTCAGTGTACACAAGCCTACACATCATCCCACATGGAAAACAAAACAAAGTCTTAATTGTAATCTGACTACATTGAGAAGAGGCCTGATTTATACCGTAATGTAGTGTTCTAATCAAATATGACCTGTAGCAACAATTAAATAAGGGGTAAATACATGTACGCAGACATACACCTATTTCATTTTCTTTTACTGCAAACTGAGTAATCATAAATGATGTGAGCAACTACAAATTTATTCATAAGAAAGTAACAACCACACAAAAACTAAGTGCATGCTGCTGTAAACAGCACCTAAAAAAGTGTTGTCATATCTATGCAAATTCAATATGCACTCTGTTGTCCTGCAGACATTCTGCAATATATGTGGTTCAGTCTTTGCAACTCTTGTTCATATTTTATTCTTCCAGTTTTTCATGGTTACAGGCACTGGAAGAATGTAAACCTCATCTTTCACAAAACTCCACAGGAAAAAATCAAGGTGGGGTGGGTGGGATAATCAGATACAGAGAAGCTGCAGCCCAGGAAGTTGACTCCCCTAAGTTGACTGCTGCGAATAAAACTGTCTTTCAAGAATGTCATCTCACCGTGGATGTGTTGTGGTGCTTGATCATGTTGAAAAACAGTATCTGGTTTGTCTTTAAGAAGCTGAAGCATTAATCACAACTCTCAAATCTGAAATGTTGCTGCACCACTGAAACTGGGTTCTGGTAAGAAGTTTCATGTTCTGCAATAATGTCATCAAGTGCACATAAAATATAAAATGTACCACCTTGTGGTTTGGTGCTGTGTTGCAACATTTGCAGTCAATATGGTAGGAGACAAAGGTTTCCACACACTTGGCTGTGGTATTTTCAGTTTGTGGTGAGCCCAACATGTCGACTTGCTTGAACTTCACAGATAAGCCTGTCGAACACTATCAGTTGTTTCCACACTCATGTTCAGTCGGCTCTTCTCCTTATGGATAAAAGAAATTTTTCATACCACTTCCTGATCTAATTCAGTTGGCAGGTACCCTCAAAATTTTCTTCTGAATTCTCACTGAACAGTTATCACAGACTTTGTAGAATCAAATTCCAGCAAACAGAATGATTTTTCAAACTGAGTCACCATTTTATGCCTGTGCTGTATTTCTTGTGGGAAGAGATGAAATTACTTCACAAATTTTGAGTTGCTCTTTATAATACTATTTCTATTACTTTCTTACCAACACATTTATGTAAATGCCGACACCATTTGCAATCACTCTGTACACTTAACAATAAAGTGTGAAGTTTTAATGTCAATGGTTTATTCATTCAGTACAGGTTATGGTTTTCCCTTCTGTACAAAATTAGTGAGAAAGCAGTAACAGTGAATCAATGTGTGTAAATTTAATGTGCATGTGTTGTAAGAGAAGAGTTCATCATAAGTGTATATTTACAAATAACGTGATTTAGTCCTGGTGTTGTGGAGGTGTAAAGAGTGGAAAGTTCCATTGAAAATTCCCAGAATATTTAGCATTGTGGCCCAGAATTAATCAATTTAATGCTATTTATAACAAATCACCGGAAGTTACAAATCATAACTTGATTCAGGAACATGCCAGAATATTATGCTAAGAGTACATACATGCTCCCACTTGTTAACTGTCATACATAACAAGAGCAATTTATATATGATCACACAGTGTTCAAGTAAACTGCCAAATGTAATTGACAAAAGTGATTCAAAAGCATTTACTGTAGGTTGGTATTTTAATAAGGCTTGAAATAAATACTGTATCAAGGTCCACTTCCACAAACACTGCTGAAGCTGGGTTGTGAGTGAGTGTGTGGGTGTGTGTGTATGTTAATGAGTGAGAACAATACCTCCCCATAAGGCTGCCACAAGAAAAAATGTTTCCAAAAATTACATATACATGTTGTGCACTAAACATTAAATGCTGTTTTGAGAAGGTTCACCTGAAAAAAATGAAGTATGTCAATGTAAGTATTATAAAACTGTAAGAAAAAGTATTACAACTTGATAAGTGCAGCAAATTCTGTAAACTGACATGATTATCTATGCTCTAATCTGAATGCAAATTATGGAAACCATTAAGTGCTGACAAAGTGCACAAAATGTATTAAATCAGTTATATGAAGTAACATGATAAAGCAACCTATAAATTAAAAATGAATTCAAAGCTTGCAAGAAAAAAAGTCAGTATTTGGAAACATCATGGAAACATTATACTGCAAGATATTGACATCTTACCTTAAAAACATGTTCTCAACTGACAAACAGCAATGTGTGTGTGTTTAATAATAACTTGGTTAATCTTTAGTTTTTAACACAATTTCATCAACGTACAGAACATACACACACACACACACACACAAGTGCACAAAACATTACATTTAAAGGTATTTCTACATACGTAAAGTTCTTCAGTTGCATGGATATTTAGCAAAGGTGATTATTCTGATATGCGTAAGTTACATGGAGCTGACAAACATACGAGGATTTTTGTATGCTTGATGAAATTTCAGATATGTAGAAATAGGCAGTTACAGTATATTTCAAGGTTTTAGATATGACTTTAAATCCCAAGGAAATGCACATAATCCACAATTAGGACAGATGGTAGCCGTAAGAAACTACAACACAATACTTCATGAAGAGAAGCCAAGTCTCTGGGCACTGAGAAAACTGAATTGGTTACAAAGAATAAAACATATTATAAGTCAAACTAGAAGTGTGTAGGAATGGGCTATTCTGAATTACTATTCCATCTTTACATCTAACCCTCTGAAGCCTGACATTCATCTACACTGAAAAATTCATTTCATATTTTGCAAATAACACTGCATCAGACAAGGAACAGCTAGTTAATGCTACTTTTGGGAATAACCACAATTTATTCTGAGAACCCAACAAAACAAAAACACACATACAGGCAGTAAACCAGAGTTTCTGAATGTTAAAGCAGGTGGTACACATGGTTACCACTGCACTTTAAATTATTAATAAGAGTTTCTATTTGGAAGATCAAAAGAATCTAAGGATGCCCTTAGATGGTATGACAAAGGCAAAAGTAGTGGTAAATCAAAAGCATTAAACTGAGTCTTTGCATAATATGCTTACAAGCAATCTGATGCTAAAATGTACAGAGAATACAGTGCTTTCCAGATAAGAAGTTCCAGGATAGAGTTTTCCCACATACGAAGTTGGATTCTTTAAGTCCTGCCAAAACTTCTATGGCAGTAACATTAAATCTTCCTGGATGAGAAGCTCTTTTGTAAAAAATTTTCACACTTAAGAAAGTCATTTTTTTTACATAAAAATTGCCCATGTAATATGTTCAAACGGAATTACCACCATTATTCATATTCTGATGGCTAATTACCACCTGTGGACCAATTCCCCACCTGTGTGCAATCTATGGACCACTTCTGATCCATTAGTTTTGTTATTCAGTTTTTACTAACTGAAGGGCTATCACAAGTGTGTTGCAGCAAAGTTTGAGCTTCAAGTGCAGAAAGATTTTGTTGCAGTAGCTAACAATGTGCAGTGGCCCAATGAGGACTGAAGACCTGTGTAATGACACCCGTGAGGTGGATAACACAAGCAATGTAAATGCAGAAAGTATGTCTGTGCCAGTACCAAACGACTTTTAACTCATACCTCTTAGCTGGTCCATTATGACTTCTGTTTTATGAATTTTTCTTCAGCCCTACAGTAATCTGAGATGCCTAAATGATACACACTGTGATTTTTGTAACTGAAATTCTCTAAAAATCACTCCTAGAGATCAATACACAAAGGGAATTCAAAAACAGTACTTAGCTCTTGTATTACCCTTATGAGAGGTTCTACTCTTTCATTAAGTTTGTCATTGATCTGCTGAAAAACTTCTTATTCATGAAACATTGTAAACATGTTTAGCATTACTGTGTTACAAAAATTTAAGGTAATTCAGAATTATTTAATATGTCACTTGAAAATGGTGATTTCCTGAGTAAGAAATCAATGTTTCCAACTCAACTCCCAGCAATCACTGTTGTAAACACAGCAAACTGATGATTATATATGTGACAATGGGGAGGAGAAACAGCATGAATATTCAAAAGCAACAAATAATTAAAAGTCTGGAAATATCCACTGTCTACGCTGCAACCAGTTTATAAAATCACTTAATTATTGCCCTGAAATGCATACATTTTAATGCATAATATGTGGGCATGCCAATTACCAATTTACAACTTGGTGGCTTAGGTACACAAAGGCTAAACTTGGTGTTTTGCTACAGTGTCTAACAACAGGCTCAGATATTAAGACCAGTGCCTAAGCACTATGTCATGAAAGCATATAGGCAGAGTGGAGATGCAGTTCCTAATGCTAAGCATTAAATGCAGCAAGGTGAGCTTTGTGCTTCAGCTGCTTTACCCATGGTGATCAGCTTACATGTCTAATGAATATGCCAGTTTAAAAGTGGTGGCATATAAAAATATCCTATTCATGCTTCAACTCAAATTCTGGATGTCCAGCTCACAGCCACCCACTTTACTATTTGAGACTGGAGATTCTCACAGCAGTAATTGTGGAGATGATTGCATACTGAGCTCATCAAATGTACAATATTCCAGAACTGCATCCTACGTTTCTCTCTAGAAACACTGCCATGTGGAAAAAATTAATATGCAATATTCAATGTATCTGCACAGTGAAAATATTTTGCTTGCATGCAGTAACATTTTATAAAAGGTAAAAATGGCAAAGTTGTCTCTGTGCACACCACGAAGACAAAAAGTGGGGGCAATGGTACAGCTCCACTCCTTAACCTTGGCATTACATTGAAGTGAATGGTCAGCTTCCAGCCCCAGCCACTTTACCCCAAGGGAAAGAACCCCCCCCCCCCCGCTACCCACTGAATAGGAGACTTTGTGGGCTCCATAGCCAGTGTGAACATTTTTGAGAGGCCTAAAATCACATGCTCCTGCCAGGAATCAAACCCCAGAGTATCCAACCCAAATCCTAGTCACTACACTTACTATGCTAGTCCAACTCAATAGTAAAGTTACATAACACTATAATACTATTCATTATACACAATAAACACAAATGATCAGAGTGCTTTCAAACTTTTTTTTTACAACAAACTGCAAAGGCACACAGAAATGAAAATAATACCATTAGCCAGAACACTTCAGAATGTGTTTCTGTACGATAGTGAAGATCAATGCTCATTCTGTTTGTGGCTCTGCACACATTAAAACAATACTCTGTCTCATGCCAGACATTTTCCAGGATTGCATATCAAATGTTCCCAAAAACAATAAACTTGCATATGAAGGAATTTTATGCAACTTTCTCTGAAAACCTTGATGAACAGTGGACACAGGTCTTGCGGAACAAAACTTAAGAACACAAAATATTTTCTTTAGCTGAGTCACCATTTTACTGCTCTGTGAACAGTTTCACTGCTAGTGGCTGCCATGGGCATTTTATCACTTTCTCCAACATGCTAAAAGAATTTTTAACATAGTCTTTACAATGGTATAAGTTTCACAACTGTATGCCACTTAGAAGAGAACAGAATACAGAAGGGCTGGCATCAAGTGACCCATGCACTTTGACCATGATCAATCTTTTGTGCGGTCCTTGAGCTCATTCATTCAGCAGTCCCGCACTCTGAACAAAGTGCAGCATCTTGCTGACTGTGATTCTTCGAAGTCATGTTGTCTCTTAAAAGACAACCTATGTGCCTGAACCTAAATGTGGCCAAGGCTTCACAGTCACACAGACTGTGCGAGGTGGTTTCAGATGCCTGCTTGCATCCATTACACTTGGGACTGTTTAATAGGCCCAGTTTAAATAGGTGTTTTTTTGCATGACATGTATGCCACTTAGTTCTGTTACATTCCTTTGTTTACTGTGCACATCATTTTTGTAAATGCTGTATTATATACTTTTAACATAAAAGTCCATAAAACTCATTCATGCATGTGTGCATGATATTCGAAGGAAAAACTTTACTATAATGCATGTTGTCTAACACACTTACCTGTGCTAAACATGTGAAAATCCAAATGGAATAAAATATGGGGTTTGTAAAAATGCCTTCAAACACATTTCTCTGACCATGTATTTTTCTAGCATTGATTTCATTGAATAACGTCATCATTACAAATGTGTTAAATATAATAGTGAAGTGCTGACTGGGCTTGGCACCATACTCAGCCCCCCTTCCTGTAGGAATGTCCAGCATTTTGTCTCCTGGAATATAGAATAACATTTGAATAAAATCAGTATTCATGCCTCTATTGTAGACATTCCTCAACAAATTACTGCATTTCAGGTAACACAAATAAGGTCACTAATAAGTAACATAAGTTAGGACAGTGTCAGCAGACTGACCATTCGTACCTTCCCAGTGGCAAGCAACCGCCATCAGATGAAATTATCATCAAAGTACAGACATTCCCTGGCTTCCACAGTTTCAACTTACAAAATTTCAGACATGGAATTTTTAAAAAGTGCAAGGCAGAGAAGTTACAGCAAAGAGGTCAGAAATAATAATTAAAAACAAAATAGAGAAAACATGCACACTGATAGATGTGGCAATACCCACAGACAGAAATGTTGTACAAAAGGAAGTGGAAAAGAAGTTAAAATACAAGGGTTTATGTATAGAGATACAATGAATGTGGAACCTCAAATGTACGATTGTACCAGTAATAATTGGAGCCACTGGAATAGTAAGAAGAAGCTTAAGGAAAAATTTGGAAACTGTACCAGGAAAACATTCGATAGATTCACTACAAAAGACAGCTTTACTTGGAACATCACACATAATATGGAAAGTACTGCAGTGTGAAGCTTGAAGCCTGAGCGGTGGAGATCACCGCTGGCTCAAGAGAAGTACCAGGAAGAAAAGGCCTGTGACAAGAGACATTCATATATAACAACAACAACAACAACAACAACAACAACAATAATCTCCTTTATGCAGGATGTTTATACTTATATTCCTGAGAAAAACTATGTCCCTAGGGAATACGGTGTTGCAGCTATTCTGTTGTTACTATTCATGGTGCTTCTATTGTTAGTTTCAGTGTTGAATCTATTGTGCTTTTACATTAGTACTTTCTGAAGTATGTGTGCAGTGCCCAATATGGCTGTTTTCTGGAGTTCCTTGACTTCATGCTTTCCTGGTATGTTGCTCACATATTTTCTGAATGACTCTGAAATAGTCCCAGTTGCCCCTATTATTACTGGTATCACCTTCGCCTTTACATTCCACATGCGCTGTATTTCTATTGTACGGTCTTTATATTTTAGAATCCTCTCGGTTTCCTTTTTAATCACATTTCTGTCTCCTGAGATTGCAACGTCTATTAACATACATGTTCCCTTTTCATTATCACAGATTATAATGTCTGATTTGTTGTTGGGGATAGTTCTGTCAGTTTGTACTTGTTGAT
>Ga0131853_10003705_pt1 | contig 27459 bp, 22 predicted proteins | sample TergutLab28metaG_FD_92764 | JGI IMG/M metagenome (GOLD analysis project Ga0131853, IMG submission 92764) | Labiotermes labralis P1 segment gut microbial communities from Petit-Saut dam, French Guiana - Lab288 P1 (version 2) (version 2) | ecosystem: Host-associated > Arthropoda: Insects >...
TGAGAATAGGTTGACATAGTTATCCATTCCGATGAATCTTGGTGGGGTTAACATATCAAAATGATTCAGAGAGAAGTACAATGATGCACCCATTGGTCCTATTCTAAACAGCAGAAGGCCTAGAAACCAGGGGATAAGGAATAGATAAGCCACATATGATTTCTGGCCTATTTTTCCTTTCCGACTCTTCTTTTTCTCTTGCGGGGTTATTGTTCCTGCTTCTTCCATTTTTTTCCTCCTTTCGAATTGAGTGTCTTAATCTCATTCCATATGATTTTACATCTTTTTTTGGAAAACGATTCCCTCCCTTGTCTAATATCATACCTCAAAAGAGACTTTCCTGTCTACTCAATTTTTATTGTAAATTACTCATATTTCAAATTTTTGTCTTTTTCTGAAAATAAAAAGCCCTCAAAGAGGACTTTCTGTGATAAATTTAGTTTTTATCTTAATTGATGCAGTTGCTCATTCAGTCCTTTAGTTTGACCATAAACTTGCGTATAGACTTTATAAGCTTCTTCGTAGATAGCTACATTTTCAGGAATTGGCTGGAATTCTTTTTCATAACCAATGAAAACTTCTCTGCAAGCTTCAAAAGATTCGAACCATTCACAACCCATTGCAGCAAGAATGGCTGATCCTAGGGCTGGTCCTTGCTCGCTGGTTAATTTAATAATGGTTGCATTAAAAATATCTGCTTGCATTTGTAGCCAGTCTTCGTTTTTAGCTCCACCACCAATAGAGATGATTTTGCTGATTTCTTTTTTACCTACTGTACGCATTAGTTCTAAAGAGTCTTTTAGTGAGAAGGTAATTCCCTCAAGGACAGCGCGAGCGAAATGGTCAAATGTGTGATTGGTATCCATTCCGATGAAACTTCCGCGAATTAGAGCATCCGCATACGGTGTACGCTCTCCTACAATATATGGCGTGAACAATAAGCCATTTGAACCTGGTTTTACGTTGGCAACACCTGCTAACATGTCAGCGAATGATTCATCAGCAGCGAATGTTGATTTGAACCAGTTTAAGCTGTTTCCTGCTGCTAGGGTTACACCCATTGAGTAGAAGCTGTTTGGCTTTCCATGACTGTGGAATTGAACAGCACCTTGATAATCAGCGTCTGCATCCCGTTCATATGAAAGGATAACCCCTGATGTTCCAATTGAGCACATGGCCACATCTTCGTTAATAATACCAGCACCTAATGCGCCACAAGCATTATCCGCACCACCAGCGAATACTTTTGTTTTCGTGGTTAAACCTGTTTCTTCTGCCATTGTTGGAAGTAGTGTTCCTGATAAACCGTGTGCGTCGATTAGTGATGGACAAAGGCTTGGATTGATGTTGAATTTCTCGCATACAATATTGCTCCAAGTATTTGTTTTGAAGTCAAGCATTAATGTTCCTGCTGCGTCTGAAACGTCCATGTCAATAACGCCTGTTAAACAGTAGCGAACATAGTCTTTTGGTAGTAAGAAGCTTGTTGCTTTTGCAAAGATTTCTGGTTCATGCTCTTGTACCCATAAAATTTTTGGTAATGTGAAACCTTCTAATGCTTTATTTTTCAAATCATCTAGTAAATGTGCACCTAATGTTGCAGTGATTTTTTCACACTGAGCAGTTGTACGCACGTCGTTCCATAAAATGGCTGGGCGCAATGGGATGCCTGCTTCATCAATTAATACAAGTCCGTGCATTTGTCCTGAGAAGCTCATTCCTTCTATATCATCTGCTGCTACAACGCCTGAATCTACGATTTCTTTGATTGATTCAATTGAGCCTGTCACCCAATCTAAGGCATTTTGCTCACTATACCCTGGTGCAGGATGTGATAATGGATATTCTCTTGTTGCTTCTGCTTTGATTTCCCCTAATTGGTTGACTAAAATAACCTTAACGGCACTTGTTCCTAAGTCAACGCCTAATACATATTTCATAATCTTCACCTCTTATATTTTTGTTCTGGTTGATACAAATTGGCACTTTTCAGGATACAGGCAAAATAGTGATACCCTAATCGCTGAAATATCAGCCATTCGGCATATTTGACAAAATGCTGATAGTTACAAATCTATTTAAAAAGCACCCGCATCAAATGCGGATGCCCAACACATCTAAATATTAACCAAAGATATACTCGTTTAATGCTGCTTTCACATATTCTAAATGGTCAGATGGAACTTTGATTTGTTCAACATCTTTCGCTTTTGCATAGTCAGATAGTGTCGCTAATGTTGCAGTTCCATCTAAAACTGATTTTCCAATTTCAGAGTTATGGAATGTTTCATAACGCTTCGCAACGATATCTTCGAAGAATTTGTCGTTGATTAATTTTTCAACTGTTTTTAATCCACGAGCAAATGTGTCCATACCAGCGATATGTGCTAAGAATAAGTCATTTAAGTCCGTTGAAGAACGACGTACTTTCGCATCGAAGTTAACCCCACCTGAACCTAATCCACCAGCTTTGATGATTTCATACATCGCTAATGTTACTGCTGTTAAATCAGTTGGGAATTCATCTGTATCCCATCCTAGTAATAAATCACCTTGGTTTGCATCTAAAGAACCTAGTAGTCCTGAAGCTGCAGCTACACGGATTTCATGATCAAATGTATGCATTGCTAATGTTGCATGATTCGCTTCTAGGTTTAGTTTGAAATGTTCTTCTAAACCATAAGTTCTTAAGAATGCGATTGTTGTTGCAGAGTCAAAGTCATATTGATGCTTTGTTGGCTCTTTCGGCTTTGGTTCAATTAAGAATTGACCTGTAAAGCCGATTTCTTTTGCATAGTTTACTGCCATCCAATAGAAACGTGCTTGGTTGTCCATTTCTAATTTGTAATCTGTGATTTGTAGGTACTCGTAACCTTCACGTCCACCCCAGAATACATAGTTTTCAGCATTTAGTTCTTTTGCGATTTCTAAACCTTTTTTAACTTGTGCTGCTGCATGTGCATAAACTTCAGCATTTGGTGAAGTAGCAGCTCCGTTTACGAAACGTGGGTTCGAGAAGGCGTTTGATGTATTCCATAATAACTTGATTCCTGTACGCTCCATTTCAGATTTGAAAATAGCAACGATCTCATCAAGATTTCTGTGATACTCTTCTAAAGAGTCACCTTCTGGTGCAACATCCATGTCATGGAATGCGAAAAACGGGACACCTAATTTTTCTAGGAATTCGAAGTTTGCATAAGCTTTGTTGCGCGCTTCTTCCATTGGGTCAGTTGACTCCCAAGGACGTGTCATTGTTTTTGCACCAAATGGATCTTGTCCTTTTGCAGTATCTGATGCGAATGTATGCCAATAAGCAACTGCAAAACGCATGTGTTCATCCATTGTTTTTCCTAAAACAACTTCTTCTGGGTTGTAATGTTTGAATGCGAAAGGATTTTTTGAACCTTTGCCTTCGAATTTGATTTTATCTACTTCTGGGAAATAAGTCATTATTTCTGCCTCCAATTAAATTATTTTTTGCAAAATCACCTGGATATTTTGTAAGAATTACTCTGAGTATTATCGTGAGAATTTACCTGAGTGCTTTGTAAAATTACTCTATAGCCTTTAATATGCAAATTTCATGCCTTTTATTTTACCATATTTCGTTAACTTTGTCTAGCATACTAACAAAGGTTTCCACAATTTTTGCTAAATCTTTGCTAGAAGTGCATCATCTAAACCTAGTTCTTTAGCGAATGCTTTAGCATCTCCGCCTTTTTCAACAAGTAATCTCGCTGCACTTAGTTTTTCCTCTTCTGTTACATATGGCCACATTGGTGTAATGGTTCCATCTTCTGCGATTTCAAGTTCTGCGAATTTGAAACCTCTAAGTTGTGTATGACCACCTGACAAGGTTGCGTCGTGATAGAATAAGTACCACTTATCTTTAAAATTAACGATTGATTGATGGGTCGTCCATCCAACAACTGGTTCTAGGATTCTACCTTTGTATGTGAATGGGCCAAATGGAGATGTCGCTTCGGCGTAGCATAAGAAGTGTGTGTCACCAGTTGAGTAAGAAAGATAGTATTTACCATTGAATTTGTGAACCCATGGGGCCTCGAAAAATCTTCTGTCTGTATCTTTGGCTTTAATAGGGTCTCCATTTTCATCTAGAATATCAATGTATTGTGGCTTTGTTTTAAATGAAACCATATCTTCATTCATTTCAGCTATCCACGGTCTTAATGCAGGTTCGTCACCTTGTGGTCCGTCAACACCTGGTTGGTTGTCTGGTGGTCCTTGAACAAATTCACCTGTTTGCCATTTTTCTAATTGACCACCCCACATACCGCCGACATACATGTACGCTTTGTCATCCTCGTCAACGAATACGGCTGGATCAATACTGAAGCTTCCTTCGATGTAGTTTGGCTCTGGAATAAATGGACCTTCTGGTTTATCTGAAACTGCAGCACCAATTCTGAAAATGCCATCGTGGTCTTTCGCAGGGAAGTAAAGGTAATATTTCCCGTTTTTTGTGTTGGCATCTGGTGCCCACATTTGTTCTTTTGCCCAAGGGACATCTTTAATATGAAGTGCTTGTCCATGATCGACAACTGGTGCGTCAATGTCGTCCATAGAGAAAACATGGTAATCTTCCATCCAGAAATGATTGCCACTTCCATCATCAGGATTTTCATTTCCTAGGTCGTGAGATGGGTAAATATAAAGTTTACCATTAAATACGTGTGCTGATGGGTCTGCCGTGTACATGTGATCCACAAGCGGTTTGCTAAATGCTGATTTTTTCATGGTTAAAAACCTCCAAAAATTGTATTTCGCAAATGTATACTTTGCCATATAACTGTAGTTTAACACACTTTGCTCACTTTGTCTACACGATGAACAAAGTTTCTTGATTTTTTATAAAAATTGTTAGTACATTATAAAACTGGATCCTCATTTTAAATTTAGCATCCAGTTTCAAAAGCGTTTTTATTTCTCAATAAATCCAAACTGAAAATCTGTTACAATTGACGCTTGTGATTGTAATGTCGTGTAAGTTTTGTACTTATAAGAATGCTCCCAACCTGAAAACAAATCGTCACTTGGTTCTAGCCCAACCAGTGGACCATGACCGTCGTGTTTATAAACAGCTCGCAAATAAGGAAACTGTTTAAGATCCCATCTGAAAAAAAAATTCGAACCTAATACTGGACTTTTGATTTCAAACTTGCCTTTTTTTAAATCCTTGAAAACCACGAATTCATAATCTGGGTAGCCAGTTGCAAGGGGACGAGATAAATCAAATGTCCCTTGTTTCAATTCAATATGTTTTGAATTTTGGATAAAAGTTTCAATGCTTTTAGATGGTTGTTCAGCATGCTCCCATGCTTTAAAAGCCATTTGAGATGGTAGCTCAATTTTAGCATTTTCATCTAATATACCACTGCCAAACAAAGCATGTTGCGTCCATGTGAATTTGACTTCTTCCTCTCCAATATTTTTAACATGATCATCAATGTTGAGGAAGCTTTCGTCAGTTTTTAACGTATAAATTCGCTCAAGGTATAAAGGAAAAATGGGAAGTCTCACATGAAATTTTATTTTGATTTGAATAGGCGTGTCTTCAAGAATGTCATATTCCCAAGGCAATGTTGCCGAAATTCCACCCTCATGTTGTTCCAAAACCTGTTCCTTATACAAGCCTCGATGGGGCAGAAGATTCATATAACCACCTAGTAATTTTTCACTATGAAAGCTTAATCTTTGCTTGCTTAAATCTAGGTCATCATATGCTTCAATGGGAAGTTCAGTACGATATAAGATGTTCGTGTTTGTTTTAAGGTGAACAAATTCCAAAAGTTCAGCACCTTTTGTAGGAAGAATAACAGCTTTAACTTGTTCATTTTCCAGTGTAATAGTTGGAAGTGAACCGTAAGTACCAAAAGTAATAGCCATATCATCACCTCATTAATAAATGGCTTGTGCCAACTTTAAACGATAGATGGAACTATTAGCAGCTAAAAAGACTTCATCTCGACGAACGCCTCCAAAACAGAAGTTGCCAACAAATTCAGGTACTTTTATAATGGCTAATTTTTCACCTTCTGGATTAAAGACCCATAAGCCTCCCGGTCCTGTGACCCAAATATTGTCGAATTTATCAACCTTCATACCATCAGGCGCACCTTCACCATAGCTGGAATCTACTTCAGCAAATATTTTTCTTTCACCGAAATTTCCATCGCTATCCTTGTGGAAAACATAGATGCGATTTTCTCCAGTGTCGTTAACATACAGTTTTGATTCATCCAAGCTTAAACATAACCCGTTTGGCCACTCAAAATCTTTATTTACAACAGTTACTTCATCACATTTAGCATGCCACCAATAAACACCATTAAATCCTTGTTCACTTTCGATGCCTAACATTTTAGAAAAAGGATCTGTAAAGAGCATATCACCATTTTTAGCAACAACCACATCATTGATGCTGTTGAATTTTTTTCCATCATAAGTATCCACTATTTTGCGACTTCCCCCTTCATCAACAACAGCCAGGCGTTGAAATCGACTTTCAGCACTTACAATGTTATCATTGTGATCAAGGGTTAAACCAATGGCTCTATTTCCTTTTTCTGTGTATAAGGTCGCACCATTTTCAAAACTCCATTGGTGAATTTTTTCATTAGGGAAATCTGTAAAATACAATGTTTTACTAGATTGTTTATACACAGGTCCTTCTACAAAGCTATATCCTTTTGCGATTCTTTCAAGAATCGGCCCTGCAAAAAACACTTTTTTAAAATCTTCATCAAAATGAAGAATTTCAGTTACAAACGCCGCCACTCTTTCAGCCATTCTTAATGACCTCCTCCTAAATTTAATTTGTTACAACTTACAAATGCCCACCTCTAACACCATGAGGGATGTATGGATTAAATTCGCCAACTGGCGGGAAAATTTCATCCATTCGTTCCATAATATCAGGTGTTAAAATAATATCCAAAGAACGGAACATTTCTTCTAAATCAGCGATGGTGTTTGGGGCAATAATGACAGAATTGACTGCTGGATGAGCCAACTCCCACGCCAAAGTGACATTTGCAGGAGACTCCCCAATTTCATTGCAAAGTCTCGTATAAGCCCATAGCTGATCTTGAATATGCTCAAAGTGATAGTCTGCTTCTCCATTTCGATGGTGCCTGTTTGGATGATTCATATCAATCCCTAGAAGTCCACGACAAAGGGGACTATAAACAGTTATACCAATGCCATAAGCTTGTGCCATTGGCAACATTTCCAATTCTGCCATCCGATTCAGTGGGGTGTAAAAATGTTGTTCACTTACGAGTCCCATATAATTTCTTCTTTTTGCAACTTCTTGCGCTTTTGCAAGCTCCCAAGCATCATGATTACTAGCACCTACATAATCGATTTTCCCTTCACGCACCAAGCATTCGAAAGCTTCCCATACTTCATCCCAACTGGTTTCTTGGTCACGTTTATGCATGGTGTATATTTCCACTTTGTCAGTTTGAAGTCGTTGCAATGACCCTTCAATATGTCGCTTAATTTTGTAAAGTGATAATCCCTCACGATTATTAGGACCATCAACATGATTAGGTCCCCAATCACGTCCGACCTTTGTATTCAAGACGACTTTCTCCCTTCTCCCACCTCCATGCTGAAACCATCTGCCGATAATTTCTTCCGACATGCCACGTGCATCTTTACTACCATATATATTAGCAGTGTCAAAGAAATTAATGCCTCTATCAAGAGCGAAATCCATCATTTTATGGGCATCTTTTTCATTAATTAGCCCCCAGTCACGGGCACCAGTCGATTCACCACGCCCAAAACTCGCTGTTCCTAAGCATAATTTGCTCACATATAAGCCTGATTTTCCAAGTCTATTATACTTCATTATTTTGCCTCCAGTTTTAATTTTACCCTTTAACACTACCTTCTGTCAATCCATTAATAAACTGTTTGTTGAAAATTAAAAATACAACAATCATTGGGATAATCGAAATAGCTGTCCCTGCCAACATCAAACTCCAATTGGCTGCTGATTCACCCATATTCCTTAAATTAACAACACCTACCACAAGCGGCATTCGATCTGGATTCGCCATGGTGAAAACCATCGGTAACATAAAATCATTCCATGACGACCTGAAAGTCAAAATCCCAATGGTTGCAATAAGTGGTTTTAACAATGGGAAAATAATATAAATAAAAGTGCTAAAAAATGAACAACCATCCATTTTTGCAGCTTCATCTAACTCCCTTGAAATCGTGGCAATATAGCCCCTTGCAATAAACAAATTAGCCACATTCAACCCTAAAACCCTGATGATGATAACCCCCCAGAGACTCTGGTTGATACCAAAGAACTGGGCAATTCGTAAAATCGGAAAAAGGGTTAAAGAGCCTAGAGAAACAAACATAGAAGACAAAACGAGGGCAAAGAGCAATTCTTTCCCCCAAAACTTTCCTCTTTCAAAAACATAAGCTGCAACCGTACTTGTGATGATGGTTCCTATAACAATAAAGAAGGATAGGAAAACACTGTTCCAAGTGAATCTAGCAAAATTAGCCAAATTCCAAGCTTCAATAAAATTATCAAAAACAAAAACCTCAGGGATAATTGAACCTGGATTCGCTAATAAATCTTGTGTACTCCTCCCGCTTCCCATTAGGGTGTAAAAAATAGGAAATCCTGCAAAGATAGAACCTACACCCAAAATGAGATAAACAAATATCTTGTTGGCAAAGCGACTACTTTTCACATTTTGTTGTTTCATCTGCGTTCCTCCTACCTAATGTTGTGCCATCTTTTTACTACTTTTCAGATAAATGAAAGTAATAATGCCCAATATGATTGCTGTTATAGCTGACATCGCCGAAGCATAACCAACTTCCATCCTTCTACCGTCAAGACCAAAGAAGTGCTTGAAAATATGCGTCATTACAACTTCCGTTTGACCATTAGGTTGACCATTGGTAGAGGCAAGAACTAAATCAGCGACTTGAATACTTCCAATAATAGCATTTAATAAGACAACCCGAAAGACAGGTCCAATCATCGGTAATGTAACATGAAAAAATTTCTTGATCCCAGTAGCTCCATCTAGATCAGCACATTCATAAATTTCTTTAGGAATACCTTGTAAAGCCATTAAAAAGAAGACGATATTAACCCCTAAAAAAGCCCAAACAGATGCTGTTCCAATGACAAATAACGCCGTCCACCTCGTCGCAAACCAATCAACGGAGCTTTCAATCAAACCGATATTCATCAAAATGGTATTAATCACACCTCTAAATGCTGCAAACATCAATGTAAAGATAAGACCAACAATGGCTGTACTAATAATAGATGGTAAAAACATCACCACTCGGAAAAAGCTGGTTCCTTTTAATGCTTTATTGAGTAAAACAGCAAATAACAAAGCCAAAGGTATTTCTACCAACAGCTTACCACCTGTCAAGATAAAAGTATTTACAAGTGCTTGCCAAAACGCCGTATCTCTCGTAAATAGTCTGATGAAGTTGTCCAATCCAACGAAATTACCTGTAAATCCATTAAAGTTGGTAAATGAATACCTGATGATATACAAAATTGGGAAATATGTAAAGGTAAAGAACCCGATTAACATAGGCAAAATCATTAAAACGGCTTGGACAGAATCTTTTTTTAAAAATCCCCCGATTCCTGATTTTTTATTAACCGCTACTTCCGCACTCATGACAACTTAACTCCTTGAGCGATTAGTCTAGTTTGAAGTTCCTTTATATCTACAAGTTCCGTTGGAATATTTTGTTTGCTCGCAATTGCTGCTGCTGCTCCCGCCGCTTCTCCAGTTGACATACAGCAATAAATGGCTCTGATACCACTTTGGGCAACATGATCGCAACTAATCGCACGTCCTGCTACAAGTAAGTTTTTAATTCCTTGTGGCACTAGTGCTCCGTAAGGGATCTGATATCTTGTTCCATCATTAATCAAGTGATAAATATGACCTTTGTACCCACCACCATCTACATGACCATCCCCATCCATATAAGCGTCTGGTGCTAACATGTCGTAAAATTGCGGATAAATGCCAATGCAGTCATCGAAATGACGTTTTGTTCTTAAGTCTTCGATTGTTAAATGGTATTTTCCGTTGATTCGTCGACTATCTCTAAATGAGACTTCTGTTGCGATACTAGAGAGTTCTGCTTTTTCAAATCCAAGCATATTCCCTCTCATGTAATCAAGCATTTCACGAATATAGCCACGTGCTTCCATTTCTCCTGAACTCATACCAAAAATATCTGTCGAATCAATACCGTAAACACAAGCATAATTCAAATAAGAAACTTGTCCGCCAGGTGTTAAGCGACCAAATGGTAAGTCTTGACGTTTACAGCTAAGTCCAGTAACGCCAGCACGGTAATCTTTATTATACTTTCCACCGACAATATTTAAGACGTCTTTTCCATTTTCAAGTAAAGTAGCAGAATCAATTCCTGCAACCCTAAATGATAAGGTTCCTGGTTGTGTGATCCCATCTGTGGCACGCCCTTGCTCAAAGGCAACACCAGCAGCGAAAGCAACATCTGCATCACCGCTACAGTCAACGATAGTTTTTGCAACAACTGCCAGTGGTCCTTGTTTCGTTTGGATAATAACAGCTTTGATTTCTTCGTCTTCTACGACAACATCGTTAACGAATGAGTGGAATAAAACTTCAACGTTATTTTCTTTCATGAATTTGTCAAGGAATATTTTTAAGTACTCACTTGAAAATCTAAACGTTGGCCCAGGGCGTAAATCATGACCACGTCCATATTCTTCTTTATACTGCGTTTCCATTTTTGCCCATACACCTGTTGGCTCATATCCTGTTCCATTTAAAAAGTAGTTACAACCTTCCACATAACTTTTAGTAATATTCCCACCTAAAAATCCGCCTTTTTCAAGCATTAATACCTTACTACCATCATAAGCAGCTGAAACAGCGGCACCAATCCCAGCAGGTCCGCCTCCGACTACTAATACATCTACTTCACGAATCACTTTAGCCTCTTTTGGTGCTACATTAATTTTTAAAACAGTTTGACTCATTGTATTTCCCTCACTTTTCTTCATTTATATTCCCTAAAAATCCTGTTGGAATAGTACCCTACAGGATTTTTAGTTGTTTGAACAAATTAATGATTACGATTATCTCTACCAGCAGGTGCCCTAAACGTCTCTAAAGTTTCTGAATCAAGTTGATCTCTAACTGCTACATTTAATCGCGCATCTAAATCTTGCATCGCTTCAAGGGGCGTCATCGTAGGGTTTGCTGCTAGTGTTGATAAAATAGTTTCGTTAATTGACATGCCTTCAATGCTGACATGGTTATCAGGCATCGGTAGTAACAAAAGGAAATTTGGCACATCTGCGAATTCTGTAAATCCACGTTGCTCAGGTTGACGGGTTGCTAAGTCGATTGCTGCTTGTCTAAATGGAATATACAAACCATTCTCAAACATTTCTGCCATATTTTCATCTGAATAGAAGAATCGGAAGACTTCTGCAACCTTTGCAGCCCTTTCAGGTGTTTCAACTGCTGCAGCACCCACACCTAGCAAATTCGTTCCATCTGCCAGTGTTCGATATGGTGCAGGTCCAGGTAAAATGTTTGGAATTTCTACAACTTCCCAGTTAAAGTTTGCAGGGAACTGCTCATTATAAACACCTACATCGAAACTTACCGCTGGTAGCATGCCGACACGGCCTTCTGCAAATTGCGCGCGCATGGCATCTGCATCCATTCCGGAAGCACCTGGGAAGACACTGCCATCAGCAACCATTCCTGCAATTTGTTCAAGGACTGGTGCCAAACGTTCAAATTGGAATTCTAGCGTGTCATGGTTAAATCCATGATGTCCCATAATATGGGCTGCTGGCCTGTGAATATAGGCTGAGGCAATCCAGTTTGATTGTAATCCTAAAGCAAAACCGAATTCTTCACCGTCACCATTTTCAGTGATGATTCTTGCAAATTCACGAACTTCTTCCCATGTTTCTGGCGGATTCTCTAAGCCATTTCGATCAAAAATCTCGCGATTGATCACAAACTTATAAGTCGTTAAATTATAAGGGAGCGTAAACACTTCTCCATTAAACTTTTGCAGATTCTCAGTTAAATACCCATCATACATGGCAATAAAATCTTCCATATCTGGCAAGTCACTTAGCGGCACTAAAAATCCAGCATCAATAAACTCACGAATAAATGTTCCATTTGGTCTAAAAAGATCCGGTGCTTCACCAGTTTGAGCAGCAAGGCGAATGGTATCCACCCAGTTTGCTCCAAACACCGTATATTCAATTTCAATGCCTAATTCCGCACCTGGCCCTTCATTAAACCTAGCAATCTGTTCCTCTCGCAAATCTCTTTCGTGAGCATTATCAGACCACACACGAATAACTGTTGGTTCATCAGATGACCCACCATTTTCACATGCAACCAATATCAAACCTAAAAAAACAAAACCAACTAAAAACAAAATTCCTTTTTTCATCATAGTCACTCCTCGTAATAGTTTTTTAAAGATTTTTGCAACACACTTAAACTTAAAACTTCAAGCCAATTATTTACACAATTTTATTCACTTGTTTTCCTTCCAACCACGAATCCAAACTATCAAAAACAATTTGAGCTCGCTTTTCCATCGATTCTTTACTTAGATAAGCAATATGAGGTGCCACAATTGTATGAGGCGCATTGAGCAATGGATGGTCTACTGGAAGTGGTGGCTCTATTTCATAAACATCAATCCCAGCCGCTGCTACTTTACCCGAATGCAACGCTTCAGCCAGTGCTTCACTCTCAACAATCGGTCCTCTTGCAGCATTAATAAAGACCACACCATCTTTCATTTTACTAATAGCAGCTTTATCAATCAATCCTCGTGTTGAATCCATCAGTGGACAATGCAGACTAATAATATCCGAACGCTCTAGTAATTCATCCATCGCCACATGCTCAACATTAGGAAGTTCTACCGGAGCAGGGTCGTACCCCAAAACTTGACATCCAAAAGCATTAAACAATTCAGCGGCTCTACCACCAATGGCCCCAGTTCCAATAATCCCTACCGTTTTTTCTTTTAACTCATTACCAACCAAATTCCCGACAACGCCACCCGCACGAGTCAATGGATCTACCTGAGGGATTTTTCGCAGTAAAGACAAGGTCAAGCCTAAAACCAGTTCAGCAACAGAATCATTTGAATAACCTGAGGCATTACTTACAGCGATCCCTTTTTCCTCAGCAAGAGCAATCGGAATATGATCAACACCTGTAAATGCAACGTTAATGAACTTCAATTTCTCACATGAATCCACAACGTTTGCATCTAACGGCATATTAGCAATCATTAAAACATCTGCATCCTTTAAGCGTTCTATTTGTTTCCCAGCGTCTAAATCCTTTTCGTAAAAAATAAATTCATGACCTTTACCTCTTAACTTGTCCACATAAGAACTAAGTTTTTCCTCACTTATTCCTAATGATTCGATAAGTACAATTTTCATCCTTACACCTCCAAAATTAGAAAACGTGCATTTCATTTATTGAAACATCGTTTCACTTATGAGAATAATTATACTGTAAAAGGCATACATTGTCAAGAGATTTATTGCAATTTACAACATAAAGTTGTTTTTTCATGTAAAAATTTGTTTTTTGCATAAGAACTTGTTTTTTGCATCCATATCAGGTAAAATAGAGTTTCAAATATTAAAACGAAAGACGTGACTCTTATGATTCAAAAAGAAGTTTCCTCTAGCAACCAGTCCTCAGACAAACTGTTAAAAATTTTAGAATTTTTATCTTCCCAAGCAGAACCCATTGGGCTCAATGATATTTCCAAAGCCCTTGAGATGAACAAAAGTACTGTTCTTAGATTTTTAACAACACTTTTGAACAACCACTACTTGATGCAAGATGAAACAAATTCTAAATATTACTTAACCCACAAGATTTGCGCCCTTGGTGCCCAAGTCAAAGATAATAGCAAACTATCAACCCTCGTCGAACCTTATTTAAGACGAATTTCTCAGAAAGTTGGTGAAACAGTCTGTTTTGCTGTCAATCAAGATGATCAACTTATTTATATCAACGTGATTGAAGCACCTGGAAAAACAGTCAGAGCCATGCAAAAAATAGGTCATACAGCACCGATGCACTCCTCTGGAATTGGCAAGCTTTTTTTGACGGCGTATTCTGATTCTGAATTAGACGACATGATTGCCAAGCATGGATTGTCGAAATATACTGAATTTACACTTACTACCAAAGAGAGTTTGACCCAAGAACTTGGTAAAATTAAAAACAACGGTTATGCCACAGATAATGAAGAATGGGAAGTCGGAACAAGATGCATCGCTTTTCCCGTTTACGATTATTCAAAAACAATCAAATTCGGACTAAGTGTGACCGGTCCATCAGCCAGATTAACAAATGATTACATGGATGAATGGAGAGCTTATTTATTCGAAGAATCAAGAGAAATCTCAAAAGTTTTAGGATTTTAATTTTTCACATTAAAAACACACATGACTCACTCAGGTTGACTAAGTGAATTATGTGTGTTGTTTTTTATGTCCAGTTAATTGTCCTATTATTTCGGCACTTCAAAATCCAAAACAGCACCATTTGTTTCGATAACTTTTTGATACCAGTAATAAGAATCTTTTTTAAATCTGTTTAATGTTCCACTGTCTTCTGCTTCTTCACGGTCGATAAAAACAAAGCCATAACGTTTTTGATAGCCATTTAACCAGCTAAGTAAGTCTGTAAATGACCAGGTGCAGTATGCCCAGATTTCGCTTCCTTCATCAATGGCTAATTTCATTTCTTCAATATGAGTTCTGATGTAGTCAATGCGGTATGGATCATGGATGCGACCATTTTCTTCCTGCTTGTCAAATGCACCTAGCCCATTTTCTGAAATGACAATCGGCAAATCATAACGGCTTGTAATATCGCGGCAACATGCACGCAAGCCGACTGGATCAATGGTCCAGCCCCAATCGGTAGATCCTAAGTATGGATTGGCTGGATTTTTGTAAAGACCCGGTACACCATGAATTTTAATCTCTTGCTTTGTGCCTGTGTTATTCATTTCATGATTAGCTTTAACCCCATCCAGCGGATTAGCTTCTGCTACAGCTGTTTGATAATAGTTGACACCCATAAAATCAACTTTTGAAGCCGCCTCTTTAAGCAACGCTGCATCTCCCGCTTCGAATTTTGGTGCTAATCCACGATCTTCTAAATGTTTAAATGCCGATTTCGGATAACGTCCAAAGGCATACACATCCATCCACCAGTAATTTCTAAAATCTTCAAAATTCATACGGGCAATGTTATTTTCAGGTTTGCAGTCCAAAGCGTAAGCTGGATAATGGGCATGGCTCGCCCCGACCAACGCATTAGGGAATAGCTCTTTTAAAGCAAGTACGGCTTTCGCATGAGCCAAGTGAGCATGATGGTTGACTTGATAGAACATCTTCTCGTCATCCTTTTTCCCTGGCGGATGCATGGCACTCATCCATCCTAGCCCGGTGAAAATACTTTGTTCATTCATGGTAATCCAATGTTTTACCCGATCACCATAGCGTTTGATGATGGTGGTGGCATAGTTGGCAAAATCATCTATGATTTGGCGATTTTCCCAGCCGCCATAGGCAACTTCTAACGCCTGTGGCATATCCCAGTGATACATGGTTACCATTGGAACGATGTCATTGGCAAGACACTCATTGATAATGTTGTCGTAAAATTGCAAACCTAATTCATTCACAACGCCAGTCCCATTAGGCATCACACGTGGCCATGAAATTGAAAAGCGGTAAGTCTTTAATCCCATTTCAGCCATCAGCTGAATGTCTTCTTTATAGCGGTTATAATGGTCAACTGCTTTGTCTCCCGTTGTTGCTTTAAAGGTTTTCCCTGGAATACGGACAAAAGTATCCCAATTGCTTAACCCTTTGCCATCTACATCATGGGCCCCTTCAATTTGATAGGCTGCTGATGCACTACCCCATAAAAACCCTTCTGGAAATCTGTTATTATCTTTCATCTTCTCACAACTCCATATTATTTATATTGTTTAATTTCACAGTCTTTTCTATAGAAGGCGATACCATACTTAATAATATTGGTATATCCATCTCTTATTAACTCATCATCGTACCGCTTCTCCTGAATTTGAGCTAATGCACTGTCACATTCTTTTTCTAAATCCCTCGCCTCTTTTGCTACCTTAACTTCAATAATAATGGCTGGTTGTCTAATTGAAACAGGCCTCATAAATATGTCACCACGTCCATTTCCAGACTCCCGATTGGACTTTGTGGAGTAATCTCCCATTGTTGCCATTACAGCTGTTATGAAACCATGGTAGAATGCTTCCTTGCTATCGAAATAACTAATGGTATCTTTTAACATGCTAGTTAATTCAATTTGAAAAGTCTGCGCATCACCACTTAAAACAGCAGTGTACAAAGTTGTTAAAGCAGTTGATTTTACTCTCTTTTCAAACCAATCACGAATTTGACTTTCATAAATGTATTGAATTTCTTTGTTGGGAATAGCAAGTTCTAAATGATTATGAACACCCATCTGTTTTTTCGAAATCTTCTTTAAATAGCCTGTAAAGAATAAAAAGCTCCATAAGTTATCCATCGTCTCTGTAATCGTGGCATAAACAGTATCCTCTTTGATTGGCTTAACAATTGTTTTTCCTGCAATTAAACCTTCAATTTCCTCTTTCACTGTGTTATCCGCAATAGAAATCAAATCTCGGATGATTTTATTTGAACTGGTGTTAGACCAATGGGGAAAAGGATGACGTATTTTTCCATGAATGACATCGTATAAAAATTTAATACTACTCCAAGGATTGTAAACCGTGGTTTCTCCAAACAAATAACCATTATACCACTCACGCATTTTATCAGCTTCGTGCTCTATTTCATAATAAGCCAACATTTCTTCAACTTCTTGCTCAGTGAAACCAAAATATTCACCAAAGCTATCAGACGTAATGGAAACAATATTAAGATTATTCAAGCCCGTAAAAATACTTTCCTTGCTAACCCTTAAACATCCTGTCAAAGCTGCAAAATGCAGACTTTTGTTTGTCTTGAGCGCAGATGAGAAAAAGCCTCGAATAAAGTTAACCATTTCATCATAGTAACCCGCAAAGTGTGACTTTTCTAGCGGAACATCGTATTCATCAATTAAGATAATTGTCTGCTTATCATAATAATTTGCTAAACAATTTGACAAAAATTTTAAGCTATTTCTAAGCTCGCTTCTACTTGCTTCTTGGTTTAAAAGTCGCTCATAGATTGCTTTTTCTCCAACTTTCAATTTTTCACTTTCAAGCAGGTAACTATGCCGATTAAATTCGCCTGAAACCTCTATCGCCATCATTTCCATGGCTTCTTCAAAATCAGATGATTCTACATCTTTTAATCCTAGTTTGATCACAGGATACTTATTTTGATGTTTCAAATAGGTTTCTCCTGTTTGTGTAATGTTGAGTCCATCAAAAATTGAAGCTTTTTCTGCCATTAGGTTATCAAAGAAGCATTGCAACATGCTGATGTTTAACGACTTACCGAACCTCCGAGGACGTGTAAATAGATTGACTTCTCCCTTTTTATCAAGAATATCTTTGATTAACAGGGTCTTGTCGACATAGTAATAGTCGTTTTCAATTAATTTATCAAAAATATCAACACCGATGGGTAAAGCTTTTGGTATTTCACTTTTTGCCATCTGTTACACCTCCTTCATCTGACGTTATTGTTATTAATAAGTATAGTTGATTTTCTCATTTTTTGCAAGAAAAATGATTGTTCTTTCTTTGGCAAATTTAAAAAACAGAGCATTCTCTGATATCAGAACATTCTCTGTCTTGAATTTTTTATTGAGCCAACAATTACAGCTTAACCCATCTATCAGCTTTTTCTGCCAATTCCAAATCATGGGTTACATAAACAACAGCCTTGCCCATCTCATTTAGCTTTTTCAACAACTCGAACACTACATCACGATTCTTTGTATCTAAATTTCCAGTCGGTTCATCTGCAAATACATAATTCGACTCTTTCAACCACAATCGAGCAATGGCAACTCGTTGTTGCTCCCCACCGGATAGTTGATAAATTTTCTTCTTCAAAGTCGCTGCATTCAAATTCACAAAATACAACGCCTCTTTCATCAATGTCTTCTTATCAACGGTCTTTTGACCGTTTACACCCTTGCGGTATTCAAGGGCAATTTTCAAATTCGCCTCAACTGTTTCATTCTCAATTAAAGCATAATTCTGGAACAAATACCCGAACTTATGACGTTGTGTCATCATCACTTCCTTGCGACTAGGATTGACAAATCCCTCAACAATCACCTCGCCAAAGTCAGGCTTCTCCAAAAGACCTAGCATATTCAAAATCGTCGTCTTTCCTTTCCCAGACTCACCAGTAATGGCAATAAAATCTCCTTTTTCAATTTTTAAATTAAAATCCGATACAACCGCTTCATTATTGTATGCCTTCGTAATATTCACTGCCTCTAACATTCTATCGTTCTCCCTTCATAATTTCTGCAAATGATTTTTTCATTAAACGATATTCAAAGATAAGTGCCATGAGAATATCTACCGCTAATGCGATAAATCCAATAAACAAGACAATCCACCCAAGCAAAAAACTAGTTATAACAACGGCGGGGATTGAATAGCTCAATAATGTAAATAAAAAAATCTGGTTACGCTTAATCGTGTGGTAACCAAAGTTACGCTTAATGACTAGTTTGAATTTATTCGTTTCAAAATAAGTTGCCATAAGATAGTATGTAATTGCGAAATTTGCAAGTATCATGACAAAAAGAAGAACACTCAATCTGATAAGTTGCTCTGTGAAATATTGGATAACATCCCTAAACCCATCATAAACAGGAATGACAAAGCGAATCTGCTCTTGTAATCCGTAACGTTCAAGTGCGGGCTGTATCGCTTGAAAAGCACTTGTAGCATCTCCATCATGTTGCATATAAAATGCATGCATAAACAACCCTAATAAATTACTATCATGGATATTTTCAGTATAAATAACTGCAATTGGATCCCGTATAAGACCATTTGCTATGAAAATCCTAAACGAATCAAATGTAAAATAATCTTGTTCATCATAAACATAAATGATATTTAAGCTTAAATCGTCCATCGTTATTTCCAGTAATGGATTCTCTAGCCAGTCTGCATACATATTATAAATATGAACCCTTTGAAAATAAAACTCTTCCAAATAAAACACCGAAAACTCTTCTTCATAGGGCTGCAATGCAACTGGCACAAGTAAGTTCCATACATTTTTATCCCAGTTAATTTGCTCTTGAATATCGATCCCATTAATTGCATGGATTGGATTCATTTCTAAATAAGATGGACTGATATCAATTCTAAATCCAGATGGTGATAACTTTAACGATGATGAATTTTCAGGCTCATGGTATGGAGAAAAATCCCATTCTAGGATGTCCAAAACATTTCTATGTGCCATGATAAATCCACCATGGTATTCAGTTAAATAATTTTGTAGCAAGCTAAGACGTTCGTTAATCTCTACTTCCAGTTCAGGGTTCCAATTGCCTTGCCAACCTGTAGCAACACGATAAACATCTCGTGCTGTTTCCCAAGTGGAGCGCGCATCTAGCCTTGCACGCAAATTAGCAATACTTTCAACAGTTGTCAGAGAAAAAATCATAAAAATAGTCATAAAAATAACTTTTATTCCATGATTGATTACTTGCAAACCATCTTGTGTTTTGCTTCCTTTTATAATGATAATTCGACTAGAGAATTGAAGCTTGAGATAAACAAATGAGTTAATGATTATTAGATAAACCAAGGCTAGTCCTACAGCAATAACAAGAAAGTATATACTAATATCAGCTAAAAACAAATGAAGTCGCATCCAATAAATGTAAATAACAATCAGCACATAGGCACTTATGCCACCTATAAACAATGAAAAGAATGTGCTCCATGTAACATATTTTAATATTCTAAAGGTAGAAACACCATGCAAGTTTAAAATCACATGAGCTCTTAAAGTATGAATACCATATTGCAACATCAGCAATAGCATAGAGAATAGTAAAACACTGGCAATTCCGAAAAATTCCCACTCATTACCAACACTGCTTAGCAAACTATACCTAAAATTATTCCAAAAGTTATTTTCCCATATCGTTGCTGATGGTTCTTCAGCAAAGAGAATATAGGGTTCCATTTCAGCAATAAATTTCTGAACAGCCTCTATATTATCGGTATGAAAAAAGTATCTACCATCCCTAGAGATATTATTCGGATCAGAAAAGTGACTCACACTTAATTCACGGCCAGGAAAAATATTATCAATTAAACCGACCTGATTTTCATCTTCTGTTTGAATCGTACTAATAAATTCAGCTGTTCCTTCTTCTGGAAATCGACCGCTGATCAGGACAACTTCCCCTCCTAACGTTACATCTGTTGTGTAAAAATGATCATTCCCGACAACAGCAACAGCTCTAACTCGCCTAACAAATAGTTCAGATTCATACATGTGGTTAACAAATTTATGAAAGTCGTCGATATTATCAGTAAAATTAATGTTCGCATTGATAACATCATCATGAAAAAAACGATGTTGCGCTTCAAAATGAAAAAAGAACACACTATAAAAAACTAAAACGCACAATTGAAAAGCAAATAAAATGCCAATTATCTTTTTCAAACCCATCATCCTTTCTTTCAACTAAATAAAGAGCAACCATTTTTCGGCTGCTCTTTTTAAAGCTTTACTGCGGCCACACTGGTCGAATGTGTATACCTGTTCGGGGAGCATTACTTCCACTTACACTAGAGGTAGCCGTAACCCCACTAGCCACCCAAGAAAGAGAGAAGTTAGCGGAAGCATCATTTTCTGCCACTGCACGACTTTGAGTACGAATCGGTGTTCCATTAATCGCATGAGAAACTGCTTCACTTTCGGTAAAACGATGGATAGTTCCTGTCCTTCTACCACGATGGCGACCTGAAACGGAAATGCATCCACCATTACAACCATTACCACTTTCATTAAACCATCCTGTCCATACATTATTCGTATTTGTTGGAATCGCTCGTGTAGGTGATCGGAATTCTTGCGCTGCTACTGTTACCGGAATCGTTGCAAGGATCATCGCTGGCACCGTTAAACCAAGTATTACTTTTTGAATCTTCTTCATAGCTTTTTTACCTCCTCCAAGTTGCATTTTACATGCAAAGCTTGTTTAATACACTCATAATAGCATGAAAGTGAATGAAAACATATACCACATTTCGGCAAATTTTAACATTTTATCAAAATTCTTCTGAAATTTCAAAATTAGCTTGAATAATACCTAGTTCTATCCCACGCCGAACAGCTGCTTCTTTTGAAGGTGTTTCAAGTTTATGATTAATATTCTTTACGCATGTCTTAACCGTGCTTACACTAATGTCAAGTTCTTCTGCAATCACTGTTTGATTTTTCCCCAGTGATAGAAGTTGCAAAACCTCTTCTTCCCTTGAAGCTAAGAATTTCTGGCTTTTTTGAGCTAAAGGCACTACTTTTTCACCAGAAATAATTCTTTCGATATCACCAACTATATCCTCCGATGCCAAACTTACCAAATGAATGTAGCGAGTTCTTAACTTCTCGACCCAAGCCTTTAATACATGATTACACAAAAATGCTATCTTCACATTTGAATTTTTTTCCATTAAAATATCTGCCACTTTGAAACAATACTTAAAATTCCTAGTGGTAATCACTGCTAAACAAACATCAACATCAAAAAGCTTAACTTTATCAAAAAAATCATTATTATCTAAGAACACCTGAACAGAACAACAGTTAATTTGAGCCCCAACTAACCCTTTCAACTCACTTCTAAACTCACTTTCTTCACCTAAAATCAAAATATTCATATCCCATACCACCATTATTTTTTATCTTATTTTGTAAAAAGAAAAGATTTGTTATTATCTGGAATTCTACCTTCTTTTTCAAAACCTTTCACAAACAGTATATATGAGTGGAATCTACAAGTCAAGCTTTTTTAGTTTGATTTTGTCGAAGAAGGAAAAGAAAGCGATTTTTTGGCTAAAAAGTCAATTTAATCGGTCGAAAAACACTTGACACACCGTTCGACCCTGAAAAGGGAACTTTCAAATTGAGGTTTAAATCACTTATTTCAGGCTGAAATTACCCCATCAAACATTTGAGTGGTAATTATTTATAATCCACTGTACTTGACTGATTTTCATTTATACACTCCGAGAACTCGAAACGGAAATCAACTTCCTCTTTTCATCTTATACCTGCATTTCCAAAAGAACAAATATAAGCAAAAAAAAGCCGACAAATTGTCGACTTAAGCTTGTTCATTCTTTAATTCCTACAAAAACGCCAATGTATCTCTAGCGATCATAATTTCTTCATTAGTCGGAATCACAAAAGCCTTAATTTTCGAATCTACCGTCGAAATTAAAATTTCTTTTCCACGTGTTCCATTCGCTTCTTCATTAATCTCAATCCCTAAAAATGCCAATCTTTCTAAAATTGCCTTTCTAACAACTGCCGAATTTTCACCAATCCCTGCCGTGAACACAATGGCATCTGCACCACCTAATGTCACTATGTAAGAACCAATATAATCAGTAATACGCTTAATGAACAAATCAAATGCAATTTTAGCACGTTCATTTCCAGCTTCAACACCAGCTGAAATATCACGCATATCTGAACTCAATCCTGAAACGCCTGCCAAGCCTGATTGCTTGTTTAAAATATCGACAGCCTGAGCAACATCAATCCCCTCTTTTTCCATCACGTAAGGAATAACTGCTGGATCAACATCACCAGAGCGAGTTCCCATCATAATGCCAGCAAGCGGTGTGAATCCCATGGTTGTATCAATTGACTTTCCACCTTTAACCGCTGCCAATGAACCACCATTTCCAATATGAACTGTGATGATTTTGGTGTCTTCTACTGGCATACCTAACAATTCCACTGCACGCTCTGATACGAATTGATGAGATGTTCCGTGGAAGCCGTATTTACGAATGGCATGCTTTGTATATAAGTCGTGCTTAATTGGGTAAAGGTATGATGTCGGGGGCATGGTTTGATGGAATGCTGTGTCGAATACTGCTACTGCTACTGCATTTGGTAATTTTTCTTGGAACGCTTTAATCCCAGTAATGTTGGCTGGATTGTGAAGTGGTGCTAAATCTGATAACTTTTCAATTTCAGCTAAAATTTCTGATGTTACAACTGTTGATTTCGCGAATTTTTCACCACCATGAACAACACGATGGCCAACGCCAGAAATGTCGTCAAAGCTTTCAACGATTTTGTTTTCGATCAAAGCGTTTACTAATAATTCAACTGCTTTTGTGTGGTTGGGAATGTCTAGTGTTTGTTTGATTTCTTCGTCTCCAAATTCGATGTTGAATACACCATCTTCTAGGCCGATTCTTTCTACTAAACCTACCGTTAGTACTTCTTCGCTTGGCATCGCCAATAATTGAAATTTTAATGAGGAACTTCCTGCATTAATGGCTAAAATCTTTGTCATAAAACTCACTCCTGAAATTCTTATTTTTTTATCTTTTATAAGCGAACACAACCAAGCCTTCCTCTTAACTACGCGCCCATTTGTTTATTGTAATCCATTTTTCCAATTTAGTCAACATTGTGCGAAATTCCTCAATGTTTCCAAAATTTGGAAAATGACCAACAAGCACTTCTTTAGCAGGAATATTGCCCTGTTTATGCTTTCTGATCACAAAAATGCTTTTTTGCTTACTTTCATCTTTGAAGAGCGTTGTTGGCAACTGTAGCAACATGCCTATTTCTGCTGAATGGGTTAAAACCTCATGGAATTTGCCGGCATGTTCTTGCGAGAAGAAATCATTGCCAATGATATAAATCCCATAGCCACCAGCGGTTAAATAGTTGAGATGATTTTCCACAAGTAGGTATGGTAGATAGTTACACCCTTCAGCTGCTAATAATGAATGCACATCCGCAGCTTCTACAGTTCCTTCTGTTGGCAAATCTCCTATGACCACATCAACTAATGGAATCGCCATAGCACGGGCTGATGATTGATGAAAAAACTGAATATCATAGTCTTGCATGTCAGCCATCATTTTAGAAAGTTCTAACATTTGATAATTATCATCCACACCGTAAACTTCCACTGATTGCTGACTAAAAGTATTGAGAACAGCTGTTAATAAATTTCCAGTTCCACTGGTTAAATCAGCAATTTTTAGATTTTGAGAATCAGGCATCAGCTTTGCAACAAGGTGCCCAATAATAAGGGCAATGGAGTCTGGTGTCATGTTATCAATCGGAACATGATCAGCCTTCATTCCTTTAAGCAGGGCTAATTGCAATGCTTTCCTAACTTCTTCCACTTCAAATTCTGTCTCATTTAATTTTTTACCCAGCGCAAATAGCTTAACCTCGATTTCCATGTCCACTTCTTGCTTCACATCAGCCGTTACAATATTCTCACCTGTTGCACATAACGCATCTAAATAACGCATATTCCCATGCTCCACAAGCAACATCGTCATTTCATCAATAATGTCATATAAATTTTCGATTGTTTCATGTTTCATGATGGGTCACCTATTCGCTTTAAAATCTCATTTTTAGCTTCCTTTTCCCACGAATCATCAAGTTCCTTCAATTCCACGTGCTCTCCCCTCAACTCAAGGGCTGTTTTAATCAACCAATCAGCTAATTCCGGATTTTTCGATAACAATGGTCCATGCAAATAAGTCCCAATGGTATTTTTAAAGCGACACCCTTCATAACCATCTTCCCCATTATTTCCAAAACCTGAAACAACCTTCCCAAGGGGCTCCAATTCACCAATATAAGTTTTCCCTAAATGATTTTCAAACCCCATATACACAACGCCATCAGCATCTTTAACCACAATGTCACCAACCATACGTTCATGATGTGCTACTGTATAGACAGGCAAAATGCCCAAGCAACTTTCTTTCTGACCTTGGTCATCCATATAATAATCACCTGCAAGCTGATAAGCACCACAAATAAGGAGGGCGACTTTCCCATTATGGATATATTCTTTCAACAGGGCACCTTTTCCCTTACGCAGATCCTCTGCCACAATGGACTGCTCATGAAATTGTCCACCTCCCATTAAGACAATGTCATATAAATCTGGATTAAACACATCAGATAACGATATATGATGAATTTCAGTCTCAATCCCATGCTCCTTAGCGCGATGTGCTAAAATAGATGAATTACCTGTGTCACCGTAACTATTTAATAAATCCGGGTATAAAATACAAATTTCTAGTTTCATAATTGAGCAATCTCCCTACAATTTCTTCGCAAAACCTTTATCAACTAAGTAACTCCTAAAACTGGTCATAGCTGTATAAGTCGTAAAGGCGTATACATCTTTTTTCTGGCTTTTAACCGCCGCAATAACCTCATCATAACTCTTACAAATAGTAAAATTCATCCTATCAAGACCCGCTACCTTCAAACGGATGGCCATATCATAAGCACGATCACCACCAATAATCACCTTCGACACATTCATATCAGCCAATTTCTCAAAATGCGCATCATAAATCCAAGAGACATCTCGCCCATCGGCATATTTGTCATTCAACAAAAACATCAAAGTAACTTCATCCTTATCAATCGCCACCGTGTCAATGCACTGATTGCATCCTGCAGGATTTTTAATCAATAGCAATTTCATAACCTTATCATCAATTTCAATGGTTTCAAAACGGCCGAACTTGCTCTCTTGGGTTGCCAAAGATTTTTTAATGATCGACCCTTCAATACCTAACTGACCAGCTACTGCGTAGGCGCAAACGGCATTGTAAATATTGTAAAGACCTGGAACACCGACTTCTAATGGTTCATCATTCACCAAAATTTGCGAACCTGCTGGACTTAACAGCACATCTGTCACATTGTAATCTAATTCAGGGCGAGCATGTCCACAATTTGGACAATGATAATCCCCTAAGTGATTAAAGACGATGCTTTCATAGTCATACCTCGTTTTGCAGTCGCGACAGAAGATTGATTCAGTATTGGCTGATATTTCAGGCTTGCCATAATTTTCAAAGCCATAATAAACACAGTCGTTTGGAACTGGCATATTCCCTAACATAGACTCGTCACCATTTAAAATCAGCTTTGCACTTGGAGCATTTTTGATACCATCGAAAATAAACTGATAAGTGGTCGTTGTTTCTCCATAGCGATCCAGTTGATCTCTAAAAATATTTGTAACGACAATCATTTTCGGCTCAAGCATTGATGCAATTTGACGCATATAAGCCTCATCCACTTCGATAACCGCATATCGATTCGACCGCAAAGTATCCTTTGGACGCTTGGCAAAAAATTTATATTCCTTGATAAAAGCAGTCACAATTCCAGGCGTCATATTGGCACCAGCCGAATTATTAACCACTGTCAATCCACCAGCTTGTAAAGCTTTGACAATCATATCAGAGGTCGTTGTTTTGCCGTTGGTACCTGTTACTAAAATAACCTGCCAATTTCGCGCAAGTTTTGTTAAAATCCTTTTATTTAATTTCAATGCCACTTTTCCCGGCAGCGATGACCCACCACCTCGTAACGCCAATAAAAAGATAAGCATTTTTGTTATTAAAATCGTCAAACTCAAAACCTCCAAGTCCTAATTTGCCACAACAGAATTATACCACTTCTCCTTATATCATGTCAAAAATAATTGTAAGATATTCTGATTTTTTGCACAGAAAAAGACCAAATGACAATTTGATTTCATTTGATCTTAATTTTATCAACGATTTAGGAGCAATTAACGAATTGCCATTTCAGTTTCAGCATCGAAGAAGTGACATTTGTTCATGTCGATTGCTAATTCAATTGTATCATGCATCGCAACTTCAGTACGCGCATCTAATTTAGCGATAACTTTCTGATCAGCGATGCTTGTGTAAACAATTAATTCATGTCCTAGTAACTCAGATACTTCTACTGTTGCTGTATATTTAGCATCAGCATGAACCTCAGCTACTAAAGGATCATTACTCAAATCTTCTGGACGAATACCGAAGATGATATCTTTTCCTTCGTATCCAGCAAGAGCTTTTAATTTTCCTTCAGGGATTTTGAATTTTCCAGTTGGAACCACAAAATGTCCATTTTCAATTTTACCGTTTAAGAAGTTCATAGCAGGAGAACCTGTGAATCCACCAACGAATACTGATGCAGGCGTGTTATAAATTTCTTTTGGAGAACCGATTTGCTCAATTAATCCATCTCTCATAACAACGATACGTGATGCCATTGTCATCGCCTCA
>Ga0131853_10003707_pt1 | contig 27446 bp, 14 predicted proteins | sample TergutLab28metaG_FD_92764 | JGI IMG/M metagenome (GOLD analysis project Ga0131853, IMG submission 92764) | Labiotermes labralis P1 segment gut microbial communities from Petit-Saut dam, French Guiana - Lab288 P1 (version 2) (version 2) | ecosystem: Host-associated > Arthropoda: Insects >...
ATGACCTGTACCAGAGGCTGCGGTTACAGTTTTTAGTACTCCTGATGATGGGTGCTGTGACACCCGAAACATGTAGAGTGACTTTGCAGTAAATATATATCTGCATACTGTAGTATCTAGTTGGATTTTTATTAACATTGAGATATCCACAGTATTTTGCATACGGTTACCCACTTTACCTAAGTTGCTTAAAACTTAAACTCCTCAACCTTTGGAAACTGTAAGTTATATTTCCTTCCGCTCTTCTTGTAAGCATTTTTCTACATCTTCGGCAGTAACATTTCAGAATTTCCGAAATTTGGCAATTTATTTTAATTGCCTTCCGTTCAAAGAAAGAGGCATGATACGTAAGTCATTATCATTCTTAGGTTATGAATTTGAAAATCGCGGAAAGGGGATTAGACACCCGGCGGGGGGGGGGGAGAGGATTTTTCTATTCTCAGTGACAAGCACTTCAAGGCTTATCTCAACTCTGCAGATATGGGGATTAAGAATGTACGGTCCCGTACCTCCAGACTCTTTACATCTTCATTACGTAGTGTTCAATGCAGTACAAAAAATTACGTTCAGCTTAGCCCAGTAATAATCTGTGTAGCAAAACTACACTCGAATGAATGAAATTGCATATTTACAAATACTTTGAAAACATGAGAAGTTCTAAAGATATTTCTTGAAAAATCTCTGTCTTTCAATATGGATAATTACGTGACTATAATTTATCTGCATTTCAGCTTGGGTACAGCTATAGAGATTTTATACAGAGCCCATAACTATTGATTAATAACAATCAATTCTAACGTTCTTTTCTTAATTTTTTCAGGCCTCAACATATCATTGTAGAACTCAGGAGTCCATTAGTTTTACGTCGTTCCTAAATCATTTTAATGGCGTTTATTTAGTAGTAATTATTTTCTTTGAATTAAAAATTTATAAACCCTCCACTCTAGATTTGTGAGAAATAGAGTTACATACGACACTCAGTTTATCATGCCGTTTAGCCTTTGGATCTGTTTTTATTTATTACTTTATTCCTTCTTTTCTGAACTGAGTTTCGGCTTGGGTTAAAGAAATAAAATGCGGCCCAGTTGTCGCGTATAACAATAATGCAAATCCCACACTTACACAAAAACACAAAATCACTTTACTTACAATCCGAATGAAGCACTATTACTACAGTGAATGATCCGAAGACTAAATGTGTTGTACAAATCTTGATTGTTCTGTATTTTGGCAACTTGAAATTAATGAGTGAGTATTATTAGGCTTGTTTTTTGGTGGAAATGACTGAATAACATCAATTGAAATGCTAAGTCAGTTACTTTAGTTGTGGGTATGAAATGCATAATAACAGAGCAATTAACGTAACAGTCATAGGGCCCACGGCCCCAAATTTGTAAAATATGAGCGAGGAAAATTTTACAGATTTCCAGTATCTTAAAACAAATGAACATACCTTCGGACGATCATCAGTAGCATCTCATCATGCGATGCCAAAGAATCTGGTACCCATGTTTCGGGGAAAATGGTGCCTCAGCTTTCAGGGTAAAGGAAATTCTGAAAATCAATGCAGGAAATAGTAAACAACTTTCACATTAATGTTGGGCATATTTGTAACGTTATAGGAAAAATAACTGTGGCTTTTTTTTTAATTAAGTCAACTGTTTTAATTTCAGCCTGTGTTAAGCACAGTACCTGTATAGCCTATTCATTGTGACAGACCCGGCGCTTTACAGAATTTTTCAGCGGAGCACGTGGAAGTAACTCTATTCTCTACCGAGCAACACATATCAATATTTTGAGGTCGTCTTCCGAAATACTAAAAATATTTCTAGGGGAAAATATGTCGTTACACAGTTTTATTGCAAAAGTCTCTAAATATTTATTGATTAATTCGAGAAATAAATCTGTGGTTCACAAATAAACTTGCATACCGCAAAAAATGTTTGTTTATATCTTTTATGGGATTTTATTGTGAAACCTATTTGTGATTCGAGAAAGTAATCACCTACAATCATACATACATACACACACACACATATACATACATACATACATACGTTCATACATACATACGTACATACATACATATATAGATATATACCTACATACATACGTACATACATACACAGATACATACGTACGTACATACATACACACATGCACACATACATACATATATTGCACAAGGTTTGCACACTGGAAAATTTTAAAAGCACAACGAAGGCTGATTTTCAGATCTTCGAATTTCTGAGTACATGAAGGTTATGAATTTTCAGCTGGATTGTTCACGGCCTGCGTAGATAAATTTTAAAACGCGTTATTGAAGGAATGAGAGTGGGAAATATAAATGTGACGGAATTAGGGGTAGAAGACGTAAGCAGCTACTGGTTGGCCTTAAGGAAAAGAGAGGATACTGGAAATTGAAAGAGGATGCATTAGAGCGTCTCTGGAAAACTCGTTTTTGAAGAAGCTATGGACCTCTCGTAAGACAGACTACAGTATAAATGAATGAATTTCATCAAAAAAGGAATTCTACGAGAGAGAACAAGAGAATGTGTTTTTGGAAGAGGTAAATGTTTTTTTAAGTTTGTAGAACACCAGTCGGGCTCATAATAAATTCTGTTAAGTGGCACGTAATACTTCGATCTTACCTTCCATAATGTATTCATCCTTCGCTTTTCGCTGTTTCGTAGTTAGAAGTTTCATCCCAGATTAAAAATATGTCACTCGGAACCTTAAATGAATAGGATCATAAAAACAATTCGACAACTCGATCAAGTCGTGAGCTATACCACGTGATATTCAAGAAGCATAAGGAAAAATATAAATAGCTCTCATTACAATTTTTGTACGGCGAAAATAAAAACACTTAATATTAAGATACTGGGTTTCGAAGGAGGAGGGTGGCGGCCAATAATCCGCGAATTTTCACTTTTCGCCGAAAGATTCTTGAAACCTAAGTCCCACGGAAATCAAGGCATTAGAATACATAAAGTCTATTACCGTGAAAATGCAGCTTTTCATTTAATAAGTTTTCAAATGTGTAGAAATCGCTTATAACCGCTTAGTGTTATTAATACAACTGGACCGACTCCTTCCCATGTAAGACAGTGCAAGAAGAACGCAACATGTAAAAAGCCTATCCGTTAACTTTATATTTCTGTAGAGGAGAACATACGTCTCTCGTTACGAAGTACGGAACACCCCGGTCCAAAGTGCGGAACGCCACTGTCCCGCAGCATTCTCGTATGGGCAACATTTTATTAGGAATTTCATAAGTTTCAAGGGTCTTGGGGCAGACGTAGCCGCTCGTAGTCAGCCACGCGTTGCTACACAAGCTTTGAGACTTGAGCACCCGGTGTATATATTATTAATCCAGGAATAGGCCAATGTGAATTAACAAAAGATGAGGTTTGGATAAGGGCTGCCAGCCAAGTCATTTTTTGATCTGCTTGTACAGACCGTTTCAGTACTCTCAATTCAGTAGGACGATCAATGTTATAAAAACTCATGAGTACCTGAAATGAAATGGAAATTGATACATGGAATTTGGCACCGTGGAAAGGATAGGTGTCTTAAACCCAGAAAGAAATACGCAACTGGCATACGGCTTGAAACGTGGCACTGTGATGTTGAGAGGAAAGAAAAAGAGTCACTCATATAGGAACTTATGTGTACATATACGTCATGTCAAAACTCGTTATAACAGGTGTTTGGTTTGTTGGATTTGTGATAATTTTATGAGATTAACATACCGGTATGTGCGGTTTGAGGAATGATGTCGAGTTGATTTTAGAGCTAACCGTTTCTTATACGACTATGTAAGCGTAAGTTTAGAACCAAGAACGTATAATTTAATTTTTTGCAAACATATATATATCCCGACATAAGCAGTCGTTCGTGGTACTGTAAATGTTTGTTCTAAATGGAAATTTATATATTTACGAAAACAATGCAGCGTATATTAGTACACAACAAAAATACTGCTTCATAAGAGGAACAAAGAATTTTTAAGACGCCTGAAACTAATAAATCCATAATAGAGATATTTTGATAAATACAGAAGTCAAAGTTTAATGGCGCTTCGTGTAACATTATTTCTAGCACATCAATTTAAGCCAAAATATGTCTTACGAACAGACGTAGTTCAGATGTGAGTATCGTGTATAATGAATATTGTTGTGATGACAGCGACATAAGATACGTTTATTTGTTTATTTATTTATTGAAAATTTATCTGAATTGTCTCACATCTGGTTGTGTTCTCATGGAATTACATAATTGCAAAAGTACAACTCATATCAATTTCACCCCTAAACTATAGGGATTCTGCAAAAATGGGCTAACCCGTAATTAAGGAAGCATCAGTATGAGGCAGTTTCAACAATCCTAATATGTCATTACGTTCACGTACGCGTCTGGTTGACAGTGCTTCATGTTCATGAAAATGGACCTATTGGGAGGGGCAATGGCGATGTGTTGTCTGGAAGGAAGGATTCCGCTTGAATTGAAATGATACAAACCGGACGTAGAACAGTCGTCTGTCTGGCGTAGAGAACTGCTTATGACACTCAGTACTTCGCCTGTATGATCCGAGAATCTGTTTCCTTTAATCTTCAATTTAACGTAATTAATATGCGTCAAGTTTTGTTACCTGTATACTTTAATACTTAATATATAAAATTATGCCTAAGAAGTTCGTTAGCGTAAAAATGTTAGTGTAAATATGTTTACCTGCATCTAATGCGTATTGGACCGTGCATCATCTTGATATTTGAATAAAGGTAGACCAACTTGATGTCACTTAAGTGACATCAAGTTGGTCTACCTTTATTCAAATGTTTAACTTCAATTTCTGTTTTTTAAAATGACACTTAAGTGGTTCTATGTATTTGACAAGTTCGCAGAAGCTACAACATTTCTTTTGGGCAGGCTGCAGTCATTCATCTATCAAACAAGCATTATGTTATTGTCCAGCTCCACGTTCAAGAAAGTCTCCCTACATTTCCGCTACTAAGACTTATTTCCAGAGATTTAAATCAATTCACCACCTGCTTTCTACGAATATTCTTCTAAAATTGTCTACAGAATATTATGGACTTTTTTTCTGTTTTTGTAGTGTTTGTGAAAGTAAATAAAAAATACGTATTTCCCATACACTTGTTCGTCTAAATTCTGAACGTTTAAGGGTGCAAATAATTTCATATATGCCAAATATGGCAACAAATTATTTCCATATTCTCTCAATTAAAACAACTTTTGACATTTGCGTAATTTTTGTTAATTTATATTTGTATAGAGGACCACTGAAAATTTTACTTCACGTTCAGACATGTTATTTACTCGTTTCAATAAAAGTTTCTTTTAGGTCTTTGCTGCAGTAACACTAATTGTATTAAAGTATAGACATATATATAGCAATTATATAAAAAGGGAGACGATTCCAGTCTGGGCAGATGCACCAACGTATCTCACACTTTCTAATGCGTTAAACGCCAAAGTAGACGATTTTATTGTTAGCTCTTATTCGTACGTTGACACCAACTGTTCACTGGCAGTTTAAGTATCTTAAATGATTTAGACTTTAGAGGACGTAGTATATTCTTCAGAAATTCCTACTCAAATATCATATGCTAATTTACTTCTCTATAAAAAATATAAAGTAAATTAACCCTAAACTATCACGGGCAAACACACTATATTGTTAAAATGATCAGTCTTTAAAAATGATAAAACTTTAGATTTCACATGACATAAGGAACCATTTAACTAAAGGGTATTTTGCATTAAACTTATGAAAATAACATAACACTAATATAGAAAAGTAAATTCACCTGTCTTCTTTAAGTAACTATAAATAGGAAAATGGGAAGACTCTATAAACAATAGTTTAATCTAATTCATCCTGTAATTCCTTGAAACAATGAAAACAACAACACAGTCTCAGTCCAGCTCAACTATGCATTCTTAGAGGATTGTTACATTTTTCGGATTTAATATTTTATGTGGATGTGTTGTACGACATAACTTAAAATTGAAAAAAAAACATGTTTAGAATATTTAGTATATAACATTGTAATTAATAAGCGCGACAAACTACATAATTTTAAAATATTTATAAAATTTAAAGAAAGGCTTATATAAGTGACTTTATTTCTCTGAATTCTTTAATTTTCTTAAAAATACAGTCAATATAAAAACAGCTGTTAAAATAATTAGGGTCAAAATACACATACTGAGTTCATAATAGGACCATAAGACCAAAACAGAAAATGTAAATAATTAATAAATACTATTTTATTATTACTAAAATTAATTACCTTCATAAATTTATTTACTTTATTTATAACTTGATATATATTATATTTGTTATTTTCAGGAAAATTAGGTTTATACTTCCTCGGCAAATAGCATAAGAGCGAAAATATCCTAAGTACTATTTGTAACGCCTAGAGTCTCTTAATGAAAGTGCATTTAATATATTTCAACGTAATCTTAATCCTTTGGCTTCTGAGATCTCCAAGACTCCTGAATTAAATCACAACTAAAATACACACTATAATTAATTTTATTAGAAAAATGTTTACATTAATTTTACTTACTACTGACTACATTTTTGCATTAAAGTTTTATTGTAAGGTTATATTGTGATGTGGGATCCCATCAAGAGCTAAGAAAATTATAATATAATACCATGAGTTCCATTTTACCTGCAATATAGGTCTGTTTTTAGCCTGAGGATGGACAATTAAATCAGAAACTTGGAATATTTGTCTAAGAGTTTAGCTGTATTGGGCTGAAAGTGTGACTTTTGATTGTTTAGAAATAATACTATAATTCTTGGTCAGTAATTTGTATAATTTTGTACAACTGCAGCAGATTGTGGACGTATGTTTCCAGGCTCAGATATTCATTTGTAGCTTCTTAGTGCTTCTGTAATTCGAAGTTGCAAAAACGCGGGCTTAATTTAAGATCCAAAATATTAAATACGTCCTTTTAGACCTTAAAACTGTATTACAATATATATATATATATATAAACTGTTAGTATATTTCATTTATAAAATTATTACCGATATATATTTATATTTCAACTTTCAGTGTCACAGTTCTGTCCGCTGTACCTATTCAACCTGCAATGAAGAAACCCCTCTGTTCTTACACATATGAAGGAGGTCGAATATCGTTGAATAGCCATTTTATAAATAACAATTAATATACTCCCTGATGATGGGACAATAAGGTACGAAATATGTAGGGGTTCAGTTTTTTAAAAATATTATTCTTAACATAAAGTCAATAGTGTGCGTCTTTTGATCAAAAATGTTTTATTTTTTTATCCAATGCCACCACATGCCCTTGGGGACTTCGTGGTAATCCCTCCTGGGCATGGCAGGAGTGTAACCGATTTCTGAGGTTGGGACGCCCAGGAGGCGCAGTTACGTTGTCCCGATGATGTGAGTGGTGATATAGGAAGATGTAGTGCCAGGAGGGCCCTTAAACATAAATTCTACTAACCTACCCAGACCATGGTCACGGCGGGAATCCTCCCCTTCAGGGAAAATTTCTACGGTAGAACCGGGAATCGAACCCGGGACCACGAGGCTGGTCTGATTAAAAATTTGGATATTAAAGTATAATACACGGAATGAAAATGTAAAAGAGAGTGGTGCTTTTACTGAGTGAAAGAGAAGAATATTTTAAATATATCCAGTCCATTGGTGTAGGTTGAAAACCAGGATTTTGTTCATGTCAGGTGGTCTTTAAAGTTGGCTAATCTTAAATAAAATTAGAGTGAATGGGAATAAATTTAAAAAAGATCCGTTCTGGAATTTTGTAATTGTTGTATGAGTAAAGACAGAAAAAGGTAAAAAATTTTAACATGTGCTTTTCGTGAATTCAATCAATACTGTAAGAGTGGGCCACCCCAGGCCATGATGTTGCTTCATTCTCAGATCCGCACGCTCTACTCAACTCTACAGCACATTTCTCCTCCCTCTTCGTTAAGAGGTCTACTGCTCTGTATTCTGTGTGCGTGACAACTGAGAGTAAAACTTTAACACATCTTATAACACGTATAGGGATTCATATTATACATTCAGGAGATTATGTAGCTATTTTAAGAGTACAGAATTTGGTCTCATTTTGTGTCCAATGAGCTAGTCTTAATCATAGTCCACTTAAGGATTTTTCCTGCTAATTATAGGGGTTTTTTTTCATTCTGTAACCTAGATGCTGAGAAAACATGTTATAGGCCAAAGTATTTTTCAACGTAGACAGTAAAAGTTGCGATAATTTTCGTAAAATAAAATACTTTATTATAATTCAATTTTATAAATTGGTTTCGAACTGTAGGCCTTGAACACAAACCTACACAGTGCATGATTTCTACTCTCAGTTATGCAGTTGAGCGTCAACTCGTTAGAGGTCAGTGTAGGTAGGACGGGAGTTACAATACGTTGTAAGATTGACTAGAGGCATATACCATTACAGCCACCCTATCGAATATAAGACACCCGCCCAACATAACTGCATTGCCAGGCTTTCCATGGCGGTATAAGATGATGCTATTTTAGGGGTGTTCGCAAAATTGCGAAAAGCGACTATTAGCTTCGCCATGTCTGTCCGTCCGTCCGTCCGCAAGGAACAACTCAGCTCAAACTGAACCTCTTTTCATGCAGTTTGATATTTGAGTATTTCTTGACAATCTGTGGAGCAAATTCAATTTGCATTAGAAAAGTAAAGGTAAAGCAATCCCGTTACAGGCCTGGACAGGCCCAGAGGGTTCCAGGAATTTAAGGTTCCCAAATTTCGTGACAACGACACAGGATGGTGGTAGGTTGTCAGTCTTAAGCACCGGCCGCCTTTACCCCCAGGAAATGCTCCTGGTACTCATTTCTGTTAAAAGCTGAGTCGACCCCAGGGCCAACAGTTTGCATTAAAATATGATAAGAATGAAGGGTATCTTACATGACGACATGTATATTTATGATAATATCTAAATCAGTTGTGCTTAGAGTAAGATATGTTTCAGACAACGTTGTAGATAAAATCAATACACACATTTCACGTGCAAGAACATTTTTCCAAAAATGGTGTTTTTCATGAGATAATATAGAAAAATATGGTACAGCCGGACAGGTCACACACGCAAATAATATGTAGCTCTTACATATTTCATGCTGGGTTCCAAAGGCTACAAACACATACTCAGAATATGTATTATTTATTGCTTTCCTACAGTAACGATGGTTAAACGATGGTGCCTCGATATTACTTTTATACGTACAATGCCTCTCTTTTTTCCATTTCTTTCTATAAATTTAAACACGAGATGACTATAAATACTTAGTGTTTGAAATAAAGAAATATTTCAAATACAGTTATCGATATTAAATTTATTGTGTTTTTTCTATCAACTCTGAATTATCATAGTTTTTCTCATACCCTGTAGACAAATTCTGGAATGCTGTTATTAAATAAACGAGAGTTTCTTCCCACTGCATTATCCTTCACACATTACAAGTCATCGTTGTTATATTCAATCATACATAACTTACACACTTGAGACAGCGTGGTTAAAATAAAGGAAGAGTTTTTTTTCCTTCTGTTCAAGACATCAGTTCGAGTACGTGATTCTAAAAGGAAATGAAGTGGTAATGTGTCTGTTTAGCTTAAAGGCGAATTGGGCCCAATGTTAAACAGAAATGTAGACTTTAAAGCAAAAGTAAGGCATAGGTTGGTAAAAAAAATTCCCTATTCTTAATATGGGAGAGGTTTGTAGCATCAGAGAGGTTACTACTGGCTGGGTGGGTCTACAGTTGGTGTTCGTGTTGAGTATCACATAGGCTTCTTGTTGGTCAGAGGGAAGGTTGAATGGATGGGCGAAACGTCGTAAAACTAGCATAGCTACCACAAGACTACCATCACCACGAAGTTTCTGTCCCTCTACCTTGCATCTAAATGTAGTGAGTGAAGGAATAAAAAATACGGACCTGAATCCCTAAACCACACGAGTCATATTTTGTGCGATTGCGTACGAACTGTATAAGAGAAAATACAGTAGCCAAGACAGAGATATATCACTAAAATCTTTACAGATTTATTTGTTCAATTATAGGTTCTGTTTTGATTTAGTTTCATGAATGTATAAAATTAAAAATAAAAGAATGTCAGCGTGATTCCCCTTGCTTTATAAGAATTAAAATTTTATAAGTTAAAGTTATTAACAAAAGTATAAAATTTAATAACAGTTTCTATAAAAATAACGTATTGAAGTAGGCGTAATTTTTTCAGTCTTGAGACACATTAGAATACGAGGAATTTCTCAAGGTCCCTTTCACATCAGTACTCTCTGGTTGCAAACATCACTCACGAACCAGCCGCGCCCAAGTCCTGTAAAATATATCCTTCCAGGTAAGACTGCGTCTTAATAATATATTATAACTCAATTTGCCTTACTTAAAGACAGAATGGAATAATCTGTCGATTTATTGAAAATGTAATTCCTTTAAAATCTGCTTGTTCACTTCGGGATATCAGATCATTGGAGAAATGTCAAATAAAACGGATCACCGTGGACGGTTAAGCCTTTACGTCCAAGAGTGTACTTCAAGTGTATTTAGCCATTAATCTAGTTGCTAACAAGACATGAAGCAGCGTGGTACCTGAATCGTCAGCAACACTGCTGAAATATATTCAAAACAGTTCTCCTATTTGAGGTTGTTTGTGCATTTTTTTTGTCTCCGATCGTGAAGATTTTTCACCCTGTTATTAGCAAAAGTGCAAGCTATTTTAGGCGGGATGAGTGAGAGAATCTCCTCATTACTAACTTGTTTTTTTTCCGTCAAGTAGCTCATTACCATGGAAAATTAAAACTTCAGCCTAAACTCAGGATAAATCTATGAAACGAAGCTTGTATTTTCTTACACACGGGAGATATATATATAATATATATATATATATCTCACATTCTTACAAAAATTCATTGTAAGGCTGTACGTTGTGTAGGAAAGTAATGAAATGAAGTGTGAAGTTAACATTAAATTAAGATTCTTTGTTTTCTTGGGCCATAATTAATAGAAAAACTGCTACGAATATGATTATTGAGAAAATATAAATTATTTTTAATGTACAGTATTTAATTTTATAACTGACTGAAGTTATCGGCAAAGCATCTAATTTTTAAAGGAAGACTTGGTTACTTTATTCACTCAAAGCAAAAATCATGTATCAAAACCGGACTTAAACCCTTTATTGAAATGAAGATTCCTTTGGACGTCTCCATTGTTAAGGAAGGATTTTTTTCTCGTGCACTGTCCTTTAGCACAAATAAAGGATTTATGCAAGGTTTCCTGTGTGACAAAGTATGTTAGACCATGCACTGCAGCAGTCCTGACATGTGAAGTTTTAACGGCTGCTTTAGCTACGCTGTGAGACCACAGGAGTAGAATTCTTCCATAACGTATAGAACCTGCCAAGGAGTTTAACTATGGGTTTCTTGTGGCAATTTTTCATTAAACGGGAATGTTTAAACCTCCATTGTGCTTCTCGATGGAAGTAATTTTACTCTTACAAATTTGATTTATATTTCAGAATAGCTACCTTCAGAGGTCGTTTACAGAATAATAATTTTGTGTTCATTATCATCATATTGTAGCTTGAAATTCATTACATATTTATGCAAACAAAGACGTTTTATCCCTGTGAGGTGTTAGTAGAACCCATGATAGGCAAAGTGCACAATATTGTTGATGAATGTACCATTCTTATGAATTTGGCTCTATTATCACAATTTGTTGAAACAAAATTGACAGTATAATTTGCAAACCTGCACTTTGGTCTTAATCATGTCTTACTCATTGAGCTAATTTCTGAAATTAAGAAACAATCACTTACGGATTATTTTTATTTGGCCTTTACAATGTGTTAATAGAGAGATGGAAAAACAAAGTTTGGGGAAAATTACCGTAGAGTACGTGATGGCGAAGCCAGTGTATAAGCGAAAACAAATATCTGATAGTTTCTTAAGAGAGACAGGAATGTCATTTAAAGCAGTGAGCGCAATGATTTTTTACAAAATTCGGTAAAGTTTAAAGGTATATGAAGGAAAAGCAGTCATAAGTCAAATATTTTTTTGAGAAATTAAAGAAATTACATTCGGAGAATGCTGCTTATCATCGGACCTAGAAACTTCTATTTTCAGGCCCCTTGTCTAGGAACGTATAAAGTAAAACACACAAAAATGCAGTATCGCCAGTTTCTTTCGGTAGAGGCGGTATTCCATTTCTTCTTGTAAGAAAAGTAAAAGGTCTTTGACAATAAAGAGCTGAGGAGCCCAAGCGAGAAAATATACCCGGTTGCTGATAAGTCCTTGGCCCCACCCTGGCAGGAAACAAGCTACAGCGACCAAGACTTACAACACTCTACCAAGAATTATGGCGTACAAACAACAAGAATAGACTATATTCCTGTTGTTTGTACTCCGTAAGTCTTGGTATAGTGTTGTAAGTCTCGGTCGCTGTAGCTTGTTTCCTTCCAGGGTCTGGCTAAGGACTTATCAGCACCCTTGTAATAATAAAATCGAGAAAATTGCTTTAGTGTTAAGCCGACAAGCATTATTAGGGTGGTCGCATAACGGATGTTGCGCGGACTAGGTACATAGCACGCATCGGAAAGAGTAAACAGTACAGTGAGCTACAAATCCTTCGGTCAGAAATACGATAACAGAAGAAATGGTACATCGTATGGATATTAATTTTGAATAAAGTTTTCTGTGCTTAAATAAAGACGAAATTAGTTCTTCAGTTTTAAATCGGGAACTAATTAAATTATTTTTATGACATGCGAATATTTTGCCGCTGTAGTCAACCCCAACTCCGAGTATTATGATGTGCCATAATAAGTAATAACAAAGTGGCGAACGTATGAAATTGTGAGACGGGTGCGACACTAGTGACAGTTTGCAGTCCTGTAGGAAGCGCCAGTAATAGTCTTTCGGAAATAAGCAAATCAATTTTTTTCTGTAAAGGAAATGAAGGCAGTTACGTGAAAGGTACAAACGAACATTCACTTTGATTGTGATAGTCCTAGCTAATAAAAAACTTTTAGTTCGATGTGTGAAGTTTGGCAGTGAGATAATTCATAGAAATATTTAAAACAATAAAATATTAGGTTAAAAGCTTATCAGAAAAATGCAACCTATATATGGTAAGCACATTACACACAAATACAGCAATCTGAACGGTAACTGTCATAGTTGTAGGCACTTAGCAACAGACAAATAAGCATTAGAAAGTTTTTCTTACATTTTGTGTTTTAATTTGATATTATTTGTGATCCCCCAGAGATCCTTAAATTTTAGGGCCTACCATTGTGGTTCTTATGGTGGTTAGTGTAACCAATAGGGGACTGTGTATTGTGAAACATATATAACACAACCACAACAATAAAATACACACGGTGAAAATGCAGTTTCCTCACATTGGGTTTGCTCGATTCCATCTCTTAAATGTTATTTTTAATTTGATGAAATTCGAAAAACTTACAGTAGGTTTTTGTTACGACAGAAAATTTCTTAGGCTCTTGCGCAATATTTCACTCATATAGTAATAACTGTTGAGTGCTTCAGACTTGAGATAAATAATTTCGATATCGACAAATATCAGAACAAAAAACGCTTGTATAAACTAACTGTTTTGACCAAAGACGAGTCCATCTCAAGTTTTTAAAATAAGGTGGAAGTGTTCAAATGTTTTCAATCTAGAAAATTTAAAAACATAACGTATAATATTTGTGTCTGTATTGTTGATAATGGAACCTTGCCTTAGTGACAAAGTAACAAATTTAAAACTTGTTTTGAAAGGAAACGGCAACAAATTAAATTTTGGGTAATTGCAGGAAAATCCTCCTGGTTGAGTTTAAGGAGCTCAACCGCCGTCAGGTATATACTGTGGCAAATATCTTACCCGATAGAGACTCAAACGCTTTCATTCCTGTTATATCTTAATGTCACGGACTCTTACTCAGTCATTTATCTAAGTAATTAGCACGCGTCCCCGAGCAACTTCCGTATGAAATTTGTAGTGGACAAAATGGCAATGACGCAAGATTCTTTCCTTATACTTCAGCTTTTCCCTTTCAGTATCATTCCATCAGTTCTCGATATCCATTTATTCATCCATCATTAATGCCACATAGACTTAGCAGTTGACAGCGTCGATAAAAACACGTAAGTACAGACAGTGTAAGTTGAAGGAGAATTCATAGCAGCACTTTAACCTTTTGGCGCCGTAATTATTTTTTTAATTTTAGCACACCCTGTATATAAAACGTGAATAATACAGGAACCAAATATGTTAGAATTATGAAACAAACTGCATTTTGAAGAGAAAAAAACGGAGAGTATGTACCACGTTTAAAGTATTCAGTATCTGTATTTGTTGAATAAATATATAAAATGCAACTTTGGAGGTTAGCGGTGCGGTACGTCAACTATAGTTGACGTTAGGCGTCTAAAGGTTAAGGGTTCACTGTGCAGATGACGGTCTATAGGAAGCAATGGATAATCTAACGCACACTCTTATATCGTGTTAAAAGGAAATAAATTTCAGATATTTTAGGTGAGTGTATAAAATCATTCTCCATTTAGAACGAATATTTAAACTCCACGCATAATAATAACATGAGCAGCTGAATATACTCTCTGAAGAAATTATTGACATTATTCTTTAAGAGCACTTGCCAATAGCAAGAATATATTTGTTGTTAGAAAGGTTCTAACTTATTTATTGACTCCAGTACATAAACTGTCTTAAATCATAAAGATAAAAAGAAACAGTAGGCTGTGTATCTGCATTAGTAATATCCAAATCAGGCCTAAGTAGGCCTAGAGAGGCGTGTCACACATGGAACTGATACCGTCAGAAAGCAAACCAGCCTGCTTTGTTGACGGCAGGTACCGCCGTTATCTTGACATAAAAACGAAACGGGAGATTGTGGAATTTATGTGTGGGAGGTCAGTACACAGCTATTTACATATCGGGAAGTGCACTACCTAGTATCATAAAACAAGTTACGACGTTTGAATGCCTTCTTAGGAAATGAGAAATAAATTGTAGCTCAGATTTTTTTAAAACGCAATGAGAAAGCTAAACTAAACGTATGCAAGCCTGTTGTGTAGATATATGTAGGTGTATCACACATTAATAGCATGTGTGACTAGGACAATATGATGGGCGTTGGACTGCATAGTTCATACGTAGGGTACACAGGGGAAGATGAATATAAATTGAGGTTCAATTTATACTGCTTGTGGTAGAGGCAGGTTCGATCCACCTACGCAGAACACAGGAGGAAATTAGGGACTTTCAGGGTCATACATAACTTACATTACTACTAGGTGTTACAGTATTTTTCTCTCATCTCTGATGCGTGTAATTTTATAGGAATGCAGTGACATTTTCTTGTTGTATATGCCGTAGATTGTGCAACCTGTGGCCACAATCCATACAGTTTATTTTACTTAAACGACTGACATGAAACAGGAGCCAGGATATCATGGTTGTTATAGTGGGCTAGAGGATCCGGGGATCGAATCTCAGAGGGATGTTGGGTTCTCTTATTCTTAAAAACATCCAGACCAGCCCTGGAACCCACACAGACTCACACCAAAGAGGTAAAACAGCAAGAGCGTGAAGCTAGCTACTCAGCTCCATCTATTGCCGAGAAGGAACGGGTGGAGCTACACTAATAAATGCCTTCCTGGCCTGCAAAGAGACAGCTTTGTCTGTTACTGACCTAAAGAAAATGACATATATTTAATAACGCATTTCCTATATTAAATCTATTGAAGGTAAATTGTGAATGATATCGAAGGTTCCTTTTATTAATAATTATCCCTTTGGAGGAACATTAGGATAAACATTAGGATAAACACTTAACACACAGGTATCATACTTTAGGCCCACATTTTTCAGCATCATTCACAGTACTGTATCTTACTTCATAACCGTGCATTATAATTGTTTATTTTTTATTGTTTTGGTTAACACTTATAAACACCTTTAAGGCACTGATGGAAATGATGCCGAACATTTTAACAATCAAATTTATAACATTATTAATTTATAGTTCCTGATAGTCTAAAGGGAGCCCTATATGTGGTTATCAGAAAGTCTGAAGGACAACGTGCTTCAAATACCGGTATTCCAAAGCCTAAACTCTTTTGTTACTGACCACCCTACTGAGAATTTTATCTTTATTTAATCTTTCAGTGCCAAGTGATTATGACAGCACTATTAGGAATAACACTAAGAAATTACACTTTCTGCATTCGCATTTTCTGTAGATAGCACAATTAGTGGATATGATTTCACCAAAAAACTTAACAAATTACTTTTTAAAACCGGTATCAGACTAAATTTCTTCTAAGAAAAATATTCTGATGTATCTCATTTCCAGTGACATTACATACGGTTGAAAATAAATTTTATTCTTTATAATTTTCAGAGTAATAATAAAGTAAATGTTTAAATGAATTAATATAACAATACGTATAACATTCCTTATTTTACGCCTAAATGGACGGTATTTGGGAGTCAAATTTGTGAGAAATAATTCTGAATGTCATAGTACTTTTCCTTAAATTTTAAATCATATATTTTCCTTGCAATTATATTACAGTCACGTGCGTAGAAGTTGGTTTTGATCTTTTCTGAATGTCATAGTACTTATTCGAGCTACTACCAACACTCTTTCTCTGAAAATAATTTGTAGTCGTCGAAAGTTTGTAGTTGTATCATACTTGACAAGAAGAAAACAAGATTGTCACATAAGGTACCTAAGAGAATCACAGTAATTTGAGTCGAATTCAGTTCTTTATGCAAGGTTGAAGTTTATCTTCCTCCCGATCGCGCCCCGCGAATAACCTAATGTTAACAGCCTCTTGCGCCACCAGATGGATGCCAAAATCTTTCGCCTTTCTAAGAATTTCCATATTTATCTGCTGGCCCTCTACCTAAGTTCTAAACTGCTCAGTGTGTCGTCCAAATCTGTGCCCGTTCTAGCTACACCTTAGAGAAATATGGCGACTTCTTTTTAAAATGAGTTGCCGGTTGGAATCTAGTGAGTTCTTACTCGATACTATGTTGAACACAATCCTGCTTGGGATGTTTTATTGCCCCTCCCATTAGAAACAGTTAATCCTACCCACTTCTTATCCCTTCATATTGTGTTGTAATGGGTGATGGCATATAGTAGGTTATATGTTGTCATAAAGCCGAGAATTCCAGCCGCTTTTAAAACCAATATCTTAAAACTCGTTAGTTGCACTTACATTTCAAACCTAAATATTGAGGCTTAACCCTTACTTAGGTTCAATAAGCGCTGTACTGTAACATAGTGACATAGTGCCACACAGCTCAACAGACAGTTTACAAAATTTGGTGTCATTTACTGTCCACTTTCGGCCACCATTCCTTCCAACAAGTTAAACATGTACTACATATGCACCAGAAACTTATTCAGCTGCATGATTCGAAAGCGGTTGAATTACTGGTTAAAATATTTATTCAGATTTGCTATTTGCACATAAATACGCCTACAGAACTCACGGAGACGGTTATCGGGCAGCCAGGAACTTCATAGTTTTAGGATGAGACATCTCCTTTTATACTAACATTCACAAACATATGTATCAAGTCAGTTACATACGACACTTGTTTTTATCAATTTAAAAATTTCAAGACCCCTGGTATTGATGGATACAGTCGGCAAGTAGGCTGAAGAAATGAGCATTCGTTGCCAACGAAAGATTGGTACCTTTCAACTACAATACATGACGTCACATCTCCAGAAGCTCGTAATTGTGAAATAGTAATACTATAATTCCTTCTTCGTCGTCGTCTTCGTCCTAGTCACGTAATGTCATAAGGTTGTTCGCTTAATTCTTCGTTCTGAGAGCTCCGATTACTTTCCAGCCCGATCGCTTTGTTTACGAACACTTCTAACACCAGACGACAAGGTCACGCCTCGACAAAATAAACTGCTAAATTATTTTTGACTCCTTGTCCTTGTCTTTCTCTGAGAGTCTGAAGAGTAGAGTTACTAATATAAACGCAGTAGTTCACAGCTGAATACTAAGAAGCATTCTGAGATTTTGGTTCTTCGCAGGGGAGTTGCTGAAGTTTCAAGTCTCCCAGGATATTAGAAGGCTTTAGTTTTCAAGAAACGTTTTCAGTAATGTTTCTTCGGAATGATACATCCAAACATTCCTGTCTACACAACACAACTTTATTAGTAGGAATTTCGCAAAACAATTGCGAAGAGCAATTATTTAGCTTCTTTATGTCAGTCCGTCAGTCTGTTATTCTATGTCTCAGTACGTCCATCCACGTAGAAATATAGGAATTCCGCTGGACAGAACTACGTAACATTTTATATTGGGTATTTTCACAAAAATATTTGACCACATTCAAGTTTGGTGTAAACAGCTTGGAAATAACAGACTTTTTCCATGAGTACCTCCGGACATTTATGTTTCTTCGCCGTGTACGGAATGAATATACAAAATATATTTGACGATCTTAATACAATATGGTTTCACATTAATGCGTCTTTATGACAGATGATGAGGGTAAAATGGTTGAAGGGTTCTAGCAGGGGTAGGGATACTGAAACAGAACCCTGAAGAGGCCACGGCCCGATGCGGCCTATTACGCCTTGTAAAGAGAAGAAGGAATTAGAGCAAAATACAAAAAAGGATCCTTAATATTTAATATTGAACCTATTGTTTTATAGTCGATTACAAATAAGTAATATTTCTCCATACAGAAGCCTAGTACTTTGTGTTACTTAACAATTCAATGACAGTCATTATGATGTTTTATGAATTTCCTGTATACTTCACTTTTCTCTTCGTGCGATTTGCATAATGCGTAATTAAGGAAACCATAAACGTGCAAACTTAGTACTCATTATTTGTTGATTATATCCAGTAACAGGAAAATATAATAACAGAGTAACAATCTGTGTGACCATCAGGAAATGATCTAAGATTCGAAGTTCCAAACGCGCTTCTTTGTTACATTTTTCGTGCACTTTCTCTCCCTTGTATGGAAAAGCTGTTATTTTTCTCTGTTGGTCACTGCTTATTTTGATACTGAAGTGTACTTAACCTTTTTACGAAATCTATATTGTAGTAACTGTCAAAATGCGTAACTCTGTTACGTTTATGCCTTCTAAATGCAGAATCCAATTGCAGTTTGTACCATTTATTACTGTGTGACCGTAAACGAAAAAAAAAATTAAGAAAGAAATTAAACATTTAATTAGAAAAACTAAACATCTGTTTCAATTTCTTCCGCTTATACAATTCCGAAATTTCCATTGCACAATAGAGTGTTGCAATACACTGAGAGCCACATAGATGACAGTGTTGAAAGCATTTTTATTTTGAGCACAGATAGAAACTTCTTGCTATTTTAGTATGCTCAGCTTGAATACGATATCCTAGTCAGAGATATGTCCATAAAAGTTCTCTCTATAATAAAATAACTCAGCTACGACTTGCTACTTGAAATGAATTTCCTTATAACTGGTTTCAGTTTCATTTGGGCTTTGATGCAGAAGGACTGCCTCTCTGCAGTTATTTTAGACAATCCGAGCCCCTCTTCAGTAAATCATCTTAAGTACTATATCATTTAAATATTATTGTTATGAGATTAGATTTGACATTCTTTGCGTAACAGCATGGAATTTATTTTGTTTAGAACTATAACACTAACCATACTCACCCTCGGCGGTAGGAAAAGTGAATGGTCAAGACCACGTCCCAGCCGCTTTTTCCCAGGAAAAGGGACCCTATACCCATTTTACAATTGGCTAGGTGGAACTCGCGACCTGTGTGTATGGATCCAGAAATATCGTAAACACCGGAGTTTGAAACCCGGACGTTCCAGCCCTCAGCGAGTCGCTGTACCGTCTGAGTCTTACAAAAATATTAGGCCTAAATACTGAAGTAATTAATGTCATTTAATTATCTTATTTATGAAGATCAAGAGTAATACAAATAAGAAAATGTATAGCATGCTTAAACGGGATAATGTGGAGTAAAGACATAAGAAAGGAGAGAAAACTGGACATTTATAATGCATTGATTAAAAGCAGTTTATTGTGTGGTGCCGAAACATGCAGACTCACACAAAGTAATAAAAGATGGGTCGAAGCTACAGAGATGGATGCTTTGAGGAGATCCTCTAGAATATCAAGAAAAAGAATTAGAAATATAACAATAAGACAAAAAATTGGATTAGAGGAACCAATTATAAAAGAAATTGAACAGAATCAGCTTACATGGTACGGCCATGTTCAAAGAATGGTAGAAGGAAGATTACCCAAAATAGCATTGAAGTGGATGCCGAAACAAAAGAGAGCACGAGGAAGACCGAAGAAAAACTGGATGGAAGGTATAAGGAAGGCCATGAAAGAAAGAAACCTAAATGAAGGCCAGTGGGAAGATAGGAAACAGTGGAGTCTAGGTGTCGGACAACGTAGAACGTTTTGAAACCGACATACATACATACATACATATATACATGCATACATACATACATCTTATTTATGTCGAAAATAAAGTAATAAGGTCATTTTAATTACCTGTTCAATCTTAAAAAAATAAAGCTATTTTTTTATTTACTTTAACAATCCCAAACTGCCATCGTAATTATGCGGAGACGGTATAAATTACAAATAACACGGTTGTTATGAAATTTCATCCTTTAAAATAATCAGAGAACATATATTGGAAAGTAGGTAGTTAAGAGCTTTGATCAAAATTCGGAACCTATTCAAATTAAGCACAAAGTTCGTGTCTTCTGCCTCAGCAGAACACGGAACTAAATTTGAAGCTGACAAGCCAGATAAAGCCGCCGCAAGAGACACAAAGTTGGAGTGTAAAAACGTAATCCTAAGTACCTTAATCCCATTTAAGCCTGTTTAGACTTGAAATGCGTTTTTGCACATTTACGAACATTATGCTCTTAAGGCATACCACGTGATGAAGCGGAAAATCTTCTTATCTCGACACTATACCGTAACGAAGAGAGAGATAGTGGTGCGGATTCGTCCTTATTGCATGGGTTCGTAAGTTCAGGGTGAGTTTCACTTGGTTGCTGGCGATATGTCGTGCAAGCAGCAATCACGTGATAAACTATAAAATCTCCGCGTGCCATTAACAATTACCGCGTCATGTTTGCGATCACCAGATGCTTTGCTGTGTTTACAGTGTGTCCCATGTGTGATTGAAAAGAGGGACAGACAGCATGCGGGATCATCCTTTTTACGATGCAGTCCCCAAGTTCAATATGGTCGCCGAGTGACTCAGAAGAAGCTAAGATGATGTTGCAAAGTCTCATCAGTCCTAACCTCTACACTTTTTCAGAATAGGGACTGCAACATTGCAAACTGACGTTACGAATTTAGACTGAGTGAGGCTTACACAAAAATAATATATGTGAACACAATTGTAGGTTTGCGTAACACATCGTGTAGTATAGGAAAATCCTAGTATTTAAGTAAGCCTAATTACAAATCATTTACTAAAACGATAGAACGCGAGGTTTTAACTTTGCATCACTCACCATCATTTCTTCCCATAATTATAATATTGTTATTAATATTAATCAAATTTTCATTGAGAAAGTATTAAAGCACTAGCTTCGAATCGCAAAGGCCAATAACAAAATTAGCATGAAATAATCACAACACAAATTACACAAATAAACGCGCTCGCGCGCGCGCACACACACACACACAAAAGTAACATAACGCAGTGTTCCATAAAAATGTGCGTGTACGAATTAAATGTAAAGAGAAGTAGCTGAATAATTATAAGAACAAATCAAATAAAAGTTTCTACTAAAATAAAATAATAATTTGCTTCATAAATAAATCTGTACCATTGCATACGAAATTTTCAGCTTTGCTCATCAAGCAGAAGGACAATTGTTGCCGTGCTATGTAATAATAATAATAATAATAATAATAATAATAATATATTTCTCTATTTAGGAAATGCTATGTTTCCGCACCATCTGATTTTAAAGCACGTATTTTTGTTCATGGTAGTAAATAAAGTGGAATTTAAATTAAATTTTAGGATTGTTTTTGTGTGTTTTTTATTCTGGAATCACAAACGCCCTCACGATAAAAGCAGTCTACAGTCTCTGGAATTATTTTCTTATTGATTATGTTCAAGTCGTGGAAACAATTTTGAAATCGGCTGAAGGAAGAGAGGCATAAAGAGTGGATAACACTTTCTTGTTCCAGTCTGCCAAACAAAAGTATGATCTAATAAAATGATTGAACAGGAATAGTCGAATCACTTGTTTATCTGTGATACTGAGAAGTATATGGACCATTCTCAGAAGAACATTTACAGAAATACAAGAACGTGTTCCGTTCTCAAAATTATGACTTACTGCATACATGTATTATCCACGCCACAAACTGAAAGAAGCAAACTCTATAGCTGTTAGTACCGGTTCACAAAGCTAACTACATAAAAAATGGAACACCTTATTCAGTAGCTATTGTAAGTACCTGAAGAAATTAGCCGATACTGTAACTCAAGTTTTAATAAGAAGACTTTTTTACATGAATTAAAGGTTTTGATATTTATAACTATCTTTCACTCTTGATCCACAGTCCAACGTTTCTATTATTATTATTATTATTATTATTATTATTATTATCATCATCATCATCATCATCATCATCATCATCTCCTTTATGCATGGTATTTATATTTATATTCCTGAGACAAACCATGTCCCTAGGGAATACAGTGTTGAAGCTATTCTATTGTTACTACTCATGGTGTTTATATCGTTAGATTCAGTGTTGAATCTATTGTACTTTTACATTAGTACTTTCCGAAGTATGTGTTCAGTGCCCAATATGGCTTTTTCTGTTTATTATTATTATTATTATTAAATACTTATACTATTAACAGTTACGTTTTGATTTAGACGGTGTAAGTATTAAAAATAAATAACTTTATTTTTTCTACAATACTCACCATGTTACAAATGTAAGCCTTTTTTCATCATTATAATGAATATTGCCCTTGATTTCATCAGCTACAAAACTGTTTGCAAAATGGCTGCACTTGTCGCAGAACGATCACCGTCCTCTACACTACATTCTTTATCACTGGTCTCAAGATCACTGCTCCGAATACACAGACTAACAGCACACACATCTGCACTTCGAAAATGAAACTGACCAAATGAAAGGCCCTTCTACAAGGGAGAACTTTCCTGTAAAATACAGGCTTTTTCTTCTATTCTATTGTCATCTTAAAGTTTCTTATTTCGTTCACAAATATAAGGAAGAGGGGTCTTCCATTGACATAATACGTCATCCCATTTTACTGTTATTCTAGAGTGGCTTTTTGTTTCCGTTTCTGTACTTTTTTTGACGTCATAACGGTCCATACTGTCACTGCCCACGTTGTGGCTACTAAATCCTAGCCTTTCGCTCTTTGTGTGTAAGATGTTTAACAAAGACCTAACGGATCCTTCATTTATGGCACACCTCAAGAAGTAGTTTCTATTGAATAAGATATATAAACATGAGTACTGTTCGAGCAGAATGTGAAAAGAAGTTATTTTTAAATGATCCATAACTCTTCATTGAGCAATTAGATATGGCAGCTAAAACCAACCCTACAACCAACCAATGCACGTAAGTGTAGGAAGGTACAGTATTAAAAATTAAGCACAAAATAAACATATATGTTACTGTGGTAGCTAAAACCAACAAATGCTTATACGCGTATGATAGTATATTCTACTTATCATATAATCTCGTGCATTGTACTTATAGTATAATTTCATACATATATGTGCATGTGTTGATTTTAGATACCGCTGAAATATGTTCCATTATCGTGTGCTTAATTGTCATAAAATAAGTAAAAAATTTTTTAGATGATGACTAATTAATGAACCAGAAAAGTGTATTTAGTATAGTAAATATGTTGCAGGCTGGAGTACTGGGGGAATAGGGAAGTGGGCTTTGATTCCCGGTAGGAGCAGAGAATTTTCTTTTTTCTATGACTCTAAAACAGACACTTTGATTATTCAGATTCCTATTCAGTGGGTATGGAATATCGGGGTGTGTCTTGTCAGGGAAATAGCGGCTGGCACGTTAGTTGGCCACACCACACTGCCTACCGCAGAGACTTACAGTATGTGTATTTATGTCAAATGCTTTATTGTCCAACTAATGCACTCTGTTATATATAAAATCGTTGAAATTTTAAAAGCCAATTAACTTATAAAAGCCGCTCCAACATGTGTCGGTTCATGTAGGAAGCATCATCAGGGAGCTACAACCCTGATGATGGTTCCTACGTGAACCGAAACATGTTGGAGAGTCTTTTATAAGTTAATTGGTTTTTAACAATTCAACGATTTTATGTATAACTGAGTGCATTAGTTGGACAATAAAGCATTTGATATCATTGGTGCACGGCGTAACCATGAAGATTGTGTGTATTTATAATTTCACTCCTTCTTATGCTTCCTTTAGTGCTGCTTTATTAAATATAAAGAAAATCTTGCTTCAACGTTTTGCATTCTGTCACCCTTTTATCAGCAGTTCTTCCAATGTGAATAGTGGAAGTTCAAAGGCAAGACTCGTCACTATGTTAAATTCTACCCCGTCTGCAGTTTAGGCACTGGATAGGAAACCAGCAAAATTTTAAAACGGATCATTTTATTGGGGAAAGTAAATACTTTATCTTGCTTGTATTTGTATTTGTTTATATAAACTGCGGTTAGCATGAATATTGTGCGTACAACCGAGAAATTATGGCTCAGTTTCCTGCCAGGGTAAGAAAACTTTTTTCCTCTCCAAGGATATCAGACCGCCTCTGAAAACTAACCAGTCTCCTGTTTACTGGTAATAAGGCTGCTCATGAAGCTGACCATCCCCGTTCAACTATGTTGAGTTGAAGAATTACTGGAACCATTACTCCACAACATCACATGCATTCATGGCGTGCCCAGGGACAAATTTTCTTTATCTTCCACATTTTTTCCTGTCACTGGATGGCAGAATGTAATAAGACGAAACTTTGGACCGAGGGATGTGAAAGTAAGAGGAAGATGAATAAATGCCCAGAATGTGGAGTTTCATAAAATTGTCTTCTTGACTGGTTATTGATAAAATTAAGGAGTTCGGGTTGAATGAGTCTTGGACCCGGCTCCTACCAAATACTAAAATCGCTGCAGTACTTCAACTGCGTTACCGCTGCTCTTTACACATCTCTAATTTCATTTTTCACTGTCTTAGAATCATTCGATGCCATAGACTCGGGGCGATTGACAGCTTTTTAAAGCAAACTTCACACACGTATTAATTTCCTTCATACTTTTCTATTTTTCTTGCCCAGATCTTTTCAAGGGAAACATATTAATTTCAAGTAAGCAATCCTTAAGTATGAGGGTCTTGATAGTTTATTAATAAAATCTATTACGGTCACAGAATTAAGTAGATTTGAAATAGATGCTTCAGTTTCCAGCAGTCTCTGTTCCTCGGTCTGCTTATTTTTTGTGTGTGACTAAGATATTAATAGAGAAATCTGCTTAATATTTTTACAATCCAATAAAAGTGTCTTCTCCGATTACCAGTTTTAGCCTTAGTATCGTGGTTCCGTAATTAATACACCTGGAATATGTAAACAGTTTCCTTAAAGCACGAATTCCAAGAAGGATCACATGTCGAAAATTATGCTTAAAAATTGAATTCATTTTCGTAAGGTTTATTTTTCAATAACGATCATGAGTACAATAAAATTCATCACAAAATCAAATTAGGTTGAGTCGTGTTTTGTGACTTTTAACCACAGTAATTTTTCCTGAATTTCAAGCAGTTTCTTTAGTTGCATTTAAGGCGTGCCTTGCACAGTACTTCAACTAGTTAAATAAGTGGCGACATAAAGACATGAGCTTCGTTAGTATTCTGTGCCTGTTAAAACGAACCACATGTTTAATATTTTTCAGTTCTCATGTACTTCTTATTTTGTAACAAATATTGGGCACAACATTGGTTCAGAATTTATGCATTTTTAGCAGTTTTATGCACATCGTTTTAAATTAATGTACAGATTTTCCGATAAGTTGTCATAACTTTTGGATTAGAATCCTAATTTCATACGGAGCCAAAAGTGTAATATCAACATACGTCCAATTACTAACCCTTACAAAGCTACGGACTTCGACCTGTGAAAGAATAAGGGGAGGTGGACAGGAAAGCACACCCAAATGGCACACACTTTTTTTTCCAAACAATGTTACAATAAAGAAAAAGTAAAAACCGTCATTTTAAGTTTAGCTTTTTATTAGTTTTTATTGCGTGCTACATGTCTTGGTATTTGGAAAAGCCATAATCATGCAATTAAAAGTACGTGGTAGAAATGTTATTTAAATACAACCCTTTAAATTGATGCATTTTTTCAGATAGCAAAAAATTTCAACTTTAGAAGAACTGGAGATTTTTAAGCCAAAACTGAATAAAAATAAGAATTGTATGTTAAGATATTGAAGTACAGTAAAAGGATATTTTGATTAGTGCTGAAAAAAGTACCATTGTAATGTGTCTTATTTAAATTCTCTTTCTTCATATATATTTTTATTGCTGATAATAACTTTTCCAAAATCGAAACATGTAGCAAGCAATAAAAACTGATGAAGTGTTCAATTGTGACTGACGGTTTGTGCTTCCTCTCTGCTATTTATGTACCACAACGGGATGTCATCGATAAGGACCTTATGTTACAGTGTTAAAGCGTATTTACCCCAAGTGTTCAGAGGGCCACCTTACTCCTGGATACAGAGTCTGATCCGTCCTAAAGCTCCGAAATCTATAGTAGCAATTATTCTACCTATGTATAAAAAAAAACAGAAGAGTACAAGAACCTAAGCGGGATTAGAACCCATTGTCCAGTGGTCGACAGATTGATGGCCGAATGGACCCTTGTCTATGCGGCGATCGTGTTTTCGTGATAGTTAAGCTTGGACGGTAAAACAATAAAACCAGCTATAGATGAGTTCAAAAGGGAGTTCCAGAAACAAGAAATATTTTAATATTATCGCTTTTGGTTACAGAACATAATTTCAAAAATACGTACTTACTTACTTACTCCATGGTGCAGAGTCCTTCTTGAGAAGCTAACTGGTTTGCAGCTAGTCAAGGAATTCCCCGCATTTCACGGAAGTCGAAGGTTCATTACCGCACTCACAAGCGTCCGCCACCTGCCTCTATCCTGGGCCAGCCCAATCCAGTCCATATACCCACATCCCACTTCCTGGAGATCCATCCTAATATTATTCACCCATCTATGCCTAGGTCTCCCCAGTGGTCTCTTTCCCTCCGGTTTCC
>Ga0131853_10003708_pt1 | contig 27434 bp, 14 predicted proteins | sample TergutLab28metaG_FD_92764 | JGI IMG/M metagenome (GOLD analysis project Ga0131853, IMG submission 92764) | Labiotermes labralis P1 segment gut microbial communities from Petit-Saut dam, French Guiana - Lab288 P1 (version 2) (version 2) | ecosystem: Host-associated > Arthropoda: Insects >...
CAAGCGTCCGCCACCTGTCTCTATCCTGGGCCAGCCCAATCCAGTCCATATACCCACATCCCACCTCCTGGAGATCCGTCCTAATATTATCCACCCATCTACGCCTAGGTCTCCCCAGTGGTAATCTTTACCAAAATTAATTTGAGAATAGTGGCTTTTGTTATAAGAATATATCACGATGCACGGTCCTATGAATGTCAAATTAGAAACAGATCCTTCGTTTGTCTCTGCGTGTTCATGTCTACGTCAGATTAGGTAACACAGTCGATCGTACTTTGAAATTGCTAAAGTTACTCTTAAGTTGGGATACCCCATTGTGTTGAGTGAATCCGTAAGTAAAACAATAGGCCGTCAATCACAAACATTTTGAGACAATATTATCTAAAGATGGTTGTGATTGATGGTCTGTAGTTGTATCTACTTGGCTACAATTACTTTCGGTCTACACTAACAATAATGTAATTCTGTCCGTAACAGTTTTCCAGTGTTGCGCCGGTGTCTGGTTCTCAGCCGCTTTTCTCCATATCTGCCCGATTACTGCGTCTTCAGGTATTGGATTCTTCTACTTCATCATTCTCTTCACATCCCTTCCCTATTTCATTACGGGTTTTCCTCTTCTTTTCTTCCTTCCGGCTACCAGGTCACTATTCGCTCAGGCCACGTGTTATCCCCCATCTGCAATGCACGCCCATGCCATTTTAACATGTTATTTTCCATTCTTTCCAAAATAGTTTTCGTTATTCCAATTTTTTCTCTTACTGGATTTCTTACTCCTGTTATTTTAGATGTTCTTGCAGCGCTTCTGCAAAAATTTATTTCTTCATTTAACAGCTGTTTCTTCAATTTGTAATACACTGTCATATTTCACAGCCGTAGTTTCAAATGCTTGCCAGCCCTGTGTGAAATATTCGTTTATTTGTATTTAATGGAATAACTCCAAAGTAGACTGTTTAATGTTCTTGTTGCTTTCTGGCTTGGTCAATTCTACGTACATTTAACACTTCTTCTTTGCATTATCCCGAGGTTTTGAAAAGGGATCCTAAGTACTTAATTGTCGTAGTACCTTTAATATCAATGTTATCTTCTGTTTCCATATTTTATATGCAACTGCCTATTTTTAGTTATTTTGTTTTAAGAGTATTTCTATCTAAATTTACATATATTGTAATTCCCAAATTAATATACAAAGCAACTGTTCACGTCAGTCCACACACTGTCAGTTCACTACCAACAGGCCTGTCTGCACATACGAGTGCACTTAACTTGTTTCCTTTCTATGCACAGAAATATATATATATATATACTCGTATACTCTTACTCCATGGTGCAGAGTCCTTCTTGAGAAGCTAACTGGTTTCCAGCTAGTCATGAAATTCCCCGCATTTCACGGAACCCGAAGGTTCGTTACCGCACTCACAAGCGTCCGCCACTATATATATATATATATATATATATATATATATGTGTGTGTGTGAACTTTGCAATCATATACAATTGCAGTATGTCGATCATTCGAATATTACCAAACTGTGTTTGTCGGCCTGTGAATGCAGTACTGACGTGAAACTTTTGCATCGGTCGTAGAATTTTCTGAACGTCTCTTCACCCATAAACCTGCTGATAGAAATGTTGTTATTTTAAAATGTTTATCCCATTTTAATTATCTAAGAGCAGTGAGGCGCATTCTGTGACCCTGTGCCCTTTTCTGAGTGGTCCATGAAGCCTTTAGTTCCTTGAGGTTCTAATGAACATCATCCCAACATGAAAGCCGCTGGAAATGGTCATAAGTGACTCAATGTTACTTCTTACAGAAGCTATGCAATTTATCGTAATCTAATGCAAATATGAATCGAATTTATATATATATATATATATATATATATATATATATATTCATTCTATATATTTATAATATGTTTTACAAAACCTGTGTCTTATTTTCAAAATCATTCGTGTCTGAGTGTCCTCGCGATTACAAATGGCTGCCCACCACTAGCCCAGGGAAAGGATTCTTAATGTAGGATACGCGATTTTCTCTTTTACTACTTAGAGTGTTAAAGATGAACTGGTGCTGATAAGCGGCGCGAGACAGTTTCGGTTGGTAGAGCTGGGACACAGAGCTACCGGTAAACGATCGGCGTATATGAGCCGGGTAGCTCGATTGGTATAGTGCGATCAAGGAATCAAGCTCTCATTCATGGCGGGATCAAGATTTTCTCTTCGCCACCGCGTCCACACCGGTTCTGGAGCCTATCACGCTTCCTGTCGAATGGGAAACGTGGTTCTTTCCCTGCGGGTAAGGCGGCCCTTGCCTGACGTTGACCACTCGCCTCTTTCCGGTGCCGAATGTAAAGAAATAGTGGATGTGTACTTCCGCAATAAGGCAAAAAGTACAGTCAGTTGTACTGCCGATCATTACACCTATTCTTATCCTGATAATTTATTGGCAGGTCAGAGACGGTTTATAATGCTGGGTCATTATTTTGTGTGACATCTATCGCTTGCTACCTCTTATCTGCTCGTTTTCCATATGAATATAGTTCACTCACCCCACACGCACAGCGGAGTAGGGGGCAGAAGTGACAAACCTAAAATAAGGATCCTGTAATTACTACAAATGCCGATCCCAGTGGCTGTGCGGTCTAATCCGTGGGTCTGCGGCCGCTCGCTTGCTGGGATTGCGGGTTCGATTCCTGCCGGGGCATGGATACCTGTGTCTTGTGAGTGTTACGTGTGGTCAGGTAGAGGTCTGTGCGTCGGACTGATCACTCGTCCAGAGGAGTCCTACAGAGTGTGTTGTTTCAGTTTTCGTGAAGCCTCGATCATGAGGAGGCCTGGGCCACTAGGAGCTGTTGCGCCTTGGGGAAAAAGAACGTTACTACGACTGATGATGGCATAACAATAACAATAACAATAACAATTCGCAATAGAAATTCAGCGCATGTGGAATGTAAGATCAAACGTGATACTGGGAATAACAAGGGCAACGAACCATCTCAGAATTCATCAGACAATACCTGGACAACAAAGCGGGAAAGCACGAAATCATTGAACTACAGAAAACAGCCATATTGGATACTGCACACGTACTTCGGAAATTACTAATGTAAAAGTACAAAACATATTTAACCAGCGTAATAACATAAGCACAAATTGTCAATACATAACAGCTGACACACTCTGTACCCTAGAATTTGGTTTGTTTCGGGTATATAATTGTAAATACCGTTCATAAAGGTGATAACACATATTATAACGATACGGTACAGTGCAGTGCTGTCTGTGTACATGAGAGCATCCGAAAGAACACTTCTTAAGATCTTGTTTTCTCCTTAAGCATACTGATAACGATAATAATTTTTTGTATTTTCTTTTACAGGTAAGTAACGCCTACTTGATTCTGTTCGCCGTATGATACAGTAAGTAATAATTAATTCATAATTATGATAATTATATTAAAGTTCTGTTTGTAAATCGTTTAGAAATACGTCTGTCACAGTTTGTCGCCATCGCCATGTATTTGTTAGCTCGAAGCAAAAGCCACACAGAATTCCGAAGCATTTTATTATTCTGCTGAATGTTCCAGTCATTACATCCAGTGCACTGATGTTAAGTCTTGAATCTTTGTGTTGGTCTTGCCATTGTGTAGAATTCAGAAAATAAATGTTAGACTGTTTCAGTCCACACAGACTTTCTTGTGTCGACTGAAATACCCTCTTGCTGATGTGTATTTTACTGTACGTCACAAATTCTCTTCATGTTTCGACAACTGATGTCTTCATCAGGCGATTACCGTTCATCTCCAAACTGAATTGTTTTGTTATTACCACTATCGCTGTAACACTAAAAGTTAAAATTATTGAGTTGCTTTCGTTTTGTTGTTCTGCATTCTGAAATAGAACTGCAGTAAGCGAAGCTGCGTTTTCCTTAGATCTGTTGCCATTCGCCGCATTTGGATACTAGACAAAGTGACATTGCTGATCCCAGTGGCCGCGCGGTCTAAGGCTTGGGTGTGCGGCCGCTGACTTGCTGAGGTTTAGAGTTCGAATTCCACCGGGGCATGGTTGTCTCTCTCTCTTGTGATTGTTGTGTATTGTCAGGTAGAAGTCTCTGCGCCGGGCTGATCACTCCTCCAGAGGAGTCCTACCGAGTGTGGTGAGGTGTAACTCAGTGTGATTGTGAATCCTCGATAACGAGGAGGCCCTGGCCCACTAGGGGCTGTTGCGCCATGGAAAAAAAAATTGACGTTATTGTCTCCGCTGCCTAACAGTTTTACTTGCCCGCCATGTTGTTAATACTGGTTGGAGGAAATGAAGAATTTACGACGCGGCGGATTTACATTATAGGACATTCGTACAAGTTTTCGTGAAAATTTACCTGGTTCACAATCGAAGGAGCGTATATCGTGGCAATTTCATAAGCATGTATTTCTCTCTTTAGTCTCTTATCCGTTGAAGAATATTGCTAACTGTATGCACCACCCGCATTAATGTTGAAGTGCCATGTATTGTGGCTGCTGAATGTGTTCGTACACTTGTATTGATTGTAACAGTATGCGGCCACCAGTCAGTTGAACTGCATTATTCGGTTACTTCTTGAAATCAAGAAGTAATATGTTTTCTTTGAGCTAGGAATTTAGTTTCGTATATTTCTGGCTTTGTTCAAAGGGCTGCGAGAAGAAATTAGGAATCGAGGTTGGAAGATGGTGTCATCCAAATTCCACGCCGGGAAAGCTTGCAAGTTGTCAATAAGGACGTTTGAGCATACAGTAGCACTTTATTGTCCGTACAGTTTCCTTCAGACATGTAAGGAAGTCCATATCAGATGCATTTAACATTTGAATATATGTACATATTGAAACGTTTATTTTAAATAACATTTCAAGACAACCAGTCACTTAAAAACAATCAGGTACACAAGAAGGCAAGGTCTGTCCCTTTCGAGCAATATTTTCATATCTGTTACGTCGTTGACAGGAGACGTACAATAATGCACAAAAATGAAATTTCATCTCTACTGGTCCTAATTTACCGCCGTGTATTTGGTAAATCTAGATATTTCATATACTAAAAGTAATAAAAACCTAAGCCAATATGTCTATAGCGAAATATTTCCTAACCAAACCATACAGTATTCATTTCGTATACCTATAATGCTTCACTGCAAAATTTAAACTTATTTACATTATGAAAGAAAAAATAAATATTCGCTTCTTCTGCCTAATGAACAACTGAAACAGATTAAAACGTTAAGCTGTACGGTAGGGTGTTTTAACATTAAAATTAACCGAATTCATGTCCATTGCCAAGAGTTGTAAATGCTCCGATTGTATTCAGGTGGCACATTAGTTGGGTGGTTCTGGTGTAATGGTGAGATTGTTTGTTATTCGTTAAATGTTTTGTTCACGAAGTGTGCCAGGTATATGTTTTAGAAATTTTTTTGTCTGATGGCACAGGACTGAAAGCTGTTCTTAATGTAGGTATTAATAAATTCGCCTCTTTTACGTTTTGTACATTTATGAGCTGTTCGCTATAAATTATACCACTCTGCTAGCTGTCCATCCCCACGTTATACCACTCTGCTAGCTGTCCGTCCCCACGTTATACCACTCTGCTAGCTGTCCGTCCCCACATTATACCACTCTGTTAGCTGTCCGTCCCCACGTTATACCACTCTGCTAGCTGTCCGTCCCCACGTTATACCACTCTGCTAGCTGTCCGTCCCCACGTTATACCACTCTGCTAGCTGTCCGTCCCCACGTTGTACCACTCTGCTAGCTGTCCGTCCCCACATTATACCACTCTGCTAGCTGTCCCTCCCCACGTTATACCACTCTGCTAGCTGTCCGTCCCCACATTATACCACTCTGCTAGCTGTCCGTCCCCCATCAACAGGTTAGCAACAACTTCTGTAAACAGTTTATTGGCAGTTTGTGCATAACCAAACCATTTATGTGTTTGGTTATTTGATGATTGGTAACATTTGTTCTCTTTAGTTTGTGATACGGTAACACGATACAAGTTGTGATTGATCGACAAAGTGTGTTTGTTATTTACAATCGCAGGACGCTGTTAATCTCAGTATATGACACAGCGCTGATCGTTGGACGTTTCCACAAGTAATTTATTCGTATGGAACTTTCCGTTAAATTTTCAACCGACCTTTTACGCTGGTGTAAATTAATTATTGACGATTAGTTCTACAATTTATTAAATCACACGAAAATTGATAATTTCGTAATGAGCACAACGTGCCGTGGTTGACGTTGTTACCCTCAGTGACCTAGTGTAAAGCACAGTGTATGGTAACTTTAAAATACAGGCTAGCCTAAACGCCTAGTGTTACGTAGAACATTTGTTGTGGCTGTAGATGGTTGTACCGCGCATACAAAAACCTTGAGGTACTGTCACAGAACTGGCCTACACCGCTATCGGATTGCCCGTCTTAAGGTGGAGATTCAAACCCGCGATCAGATATGCTAACCACTTGACTGAGACCCTCGTTGGCCATGATGTAAACGGACTATGTTTACCCATATAATTTGCAGTATCTGTCTGTCCGTCCATCACGCTGTGTCTCAAGAACAAATAATGATAACGGATAGGCAAGTAAATACAAAATTTTGTTCTACATTATAAGGTGAATCTCTATCGTAGAAGGCTATAATCCAAGTCATTTTAATTGCTCGTCGTGTTGTGAAGTTCAGCGCGGGTGGAACCCGAGTAGATCATTGCCATCACGCTCGAGGAAAGTCCAAGTAGCGTCGTTGCTAGGACACGACGAAAGGCAGTCGATTACTGTCACGGCCGGGGAGAAAGATGCGCTCGATTATAGCGCCATTACTAGAGTTTGAGGAGAAGACACTTTCTTTAGTGCAGATTTTTCTTCCTAGGCCTATGGTTTGTGAATGCAGTAAAGTGTAGAAGAACCCCCCCCCCTCCTTCTCCCAAGGAGGTGCAGTCATAGAAGACACGTCACAAACTTGAAGGTACGTGCACTTAAGATAAACCAACAACGTGAATCGTAAAGAAATTGTCACAGCAGTGTTACTGAAGGCGCAATTCTAATGGGAGAGTACGCCATGTCACTTCGTCTTCAGGGCTAAGTAGGCTTCGTCCAAGAAGAGTCATCCTTCTTAGACTGCTTGGCCCTGCAGACGAAGTGATAACACTAAGATCCTACGTGAGATACCAGAAGACTTGCATATTCGTAAAGAAATTAATTTCGCTTCTCGCAATACTGAACCAGTTCAGTTACGCAAATTTGCAGTGAAGTATGTACAGGTAATTAAAATGGAAAACGGATAATACTGTTCACCGAATGTGTTGTACATCGTCATCGTTAAGTGTTTTGCGGTGAATCGAATACTTACATCTTCAAATTATATGAAGGGGATGTGTGTGTGTGTGTGCGCTATCTCGATGCCTAAAATCAATTTTAAGTTCAAATGTGATCAGCAATATTGATTTCGCACGTGGAACAATAGCCATACTATTACTGAGTACTCTCTCCACATCGGATTCGATGGGTACTTTTTCACTTGGCCCATTTACAATAAATGAATAAAATTAATATAATCTAAACCAGACAGTCCAGTGTAAAGCCAAACTTTACGACTGTTCACAGTACTACTATTAAAAGATTATTGGAACTTCAGTAAATTGTCTGGCTATGAAAGGTTACCACATCGAGCATGTAAAGTGCAGTGAAGCGAAGAATTAACACGTTTAAAGTCTCTGCTTGTTCAGAATCTTGATTTGAATCGTTTTGAGCGAAACAACTGCCTTAGTGGCATGGGTAACTGTTTAGGCACTATCAGTCACTTCCTGTTCCAGATAACGTTGGCACATCTGATGTGAGTCTGTGTGGATACTCTTAAACCAGCATTACAGTCCACCACCGGTAGGCCAGGTAGATTACTTGAACCCTAGGTTAGAAAAATCGTCATCGTTGTTGCTTGAACAGACTCCGTTTATGGTAGAGGGAGGCCGTCACCGATGACTGCTAAACTCCTGATCCCACCTGGACGTCGAGTTTAATCTCTCCTGTGTTGACGGCCCTGTGTCTCTTCAAGAGATGCAGTAGCCACTGTATGTCTTTATGGCCTCCTCCGTATAGCTCTTACCTATGATGACACCTGCGTCTCTGTGATGCCGCGGGCAAGTATGACCGTGAGGACACTGGCACAGAGTGCTGGTGTTGACCTCATCGAGAAGCTCCTGGCGCTTCCTTACTGTGAACAGGCGACATGGTTCTTTCCTCTGGCACCGCAGACGCTGTGGATGGAAACATAAGCTGTTACAATCACACAACCACACTTGAGGATGGGGAACAAGATACGTTTACAGAATTTTGGTTCGGGGACTGGATAAAACACCACTTTGAAGATATGGCCGTAGGTAGGTCGGTATTAAAATTTAAGGCACGGAAATGCTCGGACGTTTGATGAAGGTAACTGGGCTTAATCTACTCAGGATAGACGCCTACTTGGGACTTTTGTATGGACATACGCCAAGGCCAAGCGCTCCTGCACGAGTTTTTGCAAGGTGTTGCACAGTACCTATACATGTGACCATAATTTTTTGGTGATCAATGTTGGACAAGACAGTAACATAGCTGTTATTGTATTACAATCCTTAATTAATTAGAATTAAACTGTAGGAACTGTACGAAATGTAATTTTGTTTTTGTAGATTTTTTGTTTGACTTAATAAATTATTAAATGTCAAAATCCCAAGGTGGTACCAGTGGGCCACCTTGCACCTCGCTGCCAGCGCCCCTGGCCGAGACGTATCTACAGATTTTATAAAAGCAGGAAAATTTGTTATCCAGTTGAACTCTATAGATGCGTCGGTATGTATTTTAGCTGTCTACTTGCACAAGACACTGGAGATCGCGATAGTTTTGCCAACCCTTTTATTTTTATGAAACCCATCAATTGCAGAGGTCCTGGAACAAAGAGCTGAAGAAAATGTTTACTCCAAAGGAAGGTAATGTGCGCAGTTCAGTATATTGCACGAACGAATAACTCCATGCTGCTCGTATACCTATACAATTCGCATTGCGTTAATGCAGTAGTGAAATGTACTGGGCTTGGCATCTGGCTGGGATGAGCAGACGAAAGATACGTACAGAATATGCATGGAGAAGTCTCCTGGAAAATGTTCCCTTGCACGGCCGAAAAGCGGATGGAAAGCTGGCTTTCAGATGTGCCTTAGAAAAATAGATCATGAAGATGGGAGGTGTTAAGGAACTGGTCAAAGGAGTTGTAGTGTTGCAGTTGTAGTGTTGCAGTCCAGCACTTAGTGTTAATTGAGTTACCTGATCTTAATAACTTCATGCCGAGCTGTCAGCCTGACAGTTAGGCGTAAAACATGTTTTGTGACGTGGTTTGTAGCCTGAATATGCCTTCATTGTATCTGATGAAGAGACACCAACACCACACCATCCGCAATAATATTATTTTATTCCATATCCCACATTTTTTCTATTTAATATTAAACCACCTCGGGTGTGTACACTTTTAAAGTGGTTTTAACACCTCGTAGGAGGGTGTTTAGCCGTTATTGTGTGCTGGTTCGCCGGCCCAAATTCGAACCCGCGGCCTCCCGCACAATAAACAATAGTAACATACTATTTCCCCGGACTCTTTGATCATTATTACTTTGGCAAATTTTTTTCAATCGGCGTAACTCAATTCCACGGATAACGGATTATTTTTCCATTTTTGCCATTCTGAGCCAATACGTTCGAGCCACCTCGTCACACCCCATTTCGCCATGATCAAGTTTAATGTTACGTTCTCATTTACTCCTCTTCCTTCACATTTTGAGGCTATCGTTTTTGTGCCTGTCGTATCGCCTCTGTGGCTGCAGTACTAGTATGCCTCCCCTCCCACGTCATCCTCCTTGGTTTGGACACCCTAGTTACATCTGGTGAAGAGTACAAATAATGAACGTTTCTAACCTCCTGTTCCGTCGTCCCACCAAGCGTTCTCTAAAGGTCCTTCAGTCTGTGAGGTTTCCTCAGTGACGAAGAGTGAGTTTTACACTCATACAGCACAAGTACAGTTACGGTTTAGTACATTTGCATATTTACACTTCCGTGTATAGACAGAAAGACAAAACTCTATATGAACTATGAACTAAACGGCTGGAATCATTCCCCAAATCTTTACGACACACTAATACCATAACTGTAAGAACAACCTACATCGTTTGATGACTAAACAGGAACCCCAAATGTTGCTGTGAACTGTAAAGGGGACATCTCAGTGTACTTACGCTTTGCGGTGAACAGGCGAAGGAGTACCGGTAACCGAGAAGGCCATGTGGTGCCTGAACTGCTTGCCGCTTGATCAGATAAGCGACTGCTCCTCGCGGACAGTGGCAATGTACAGTCTGCTCTGTGACGTTATCCGCACCGCTGGTCAAAGTCCACGTGATGTCCCTAAAGTACCGGCACTTTGGCAGTTTCTTCACTGGTTCGCACAGCTGACATGTAACCCATAACAAAACATTTGAACAGAAACACTAAATAACGTTATGATTCCAAGCATGCCTGTCTCACACTGTCTGAATGCAGTGGTTGTGATAGGTACCGCCAGTTGTAAGACTAGAAGGCTTGTGTTTTGCCCACACAGTGTTTGTGTTCCGTGTAGCCAGATTGTAAGAATAAACAACGATTATTTCCCTACCAAGCGTAACCGGTAGGTCATAGCGTTAAACAAGCAGCGTGTTTACTGTGGAATTGGAACTGAATTTCACGCTCCAAAGAGTGAGGCCTTCTAAACTCTATTAACACAAATTCGAATCCCGGCCAGAGCATAGCTGTTTGTTATCTGCTGTACTGATATGTTCTATGATAGTGTGAGACCCTCCGAGGATCACTTCCTGTCCGGCGACGTGTGATACATTCTTTTCCTTATAAATCATTACTTAAGCAACACTGTTTAGATAGCTGATGGTAGCTCACTTGTTACATTTCGAGCTTTGTACAGAATCGGGATCTTCATTTTCCTGGGCCATACTAATCCAGTCCACACCACAAATCGTTTAAGGCCCATTTTACTATTATCCTGCTTGCTGTCCGTGCATTGGGAGAACAACATAGCCTTAGGTCTGGGGAAGATATTTGGGCCTAAAAGGACGGGAAAAAATAGCATAGTGAGGAGCTTCGGGATTTGTACATCTCACCAGATATTATTAGAGTAACCAAATGAAGGAGATTTATAACATTGAATGGTCATTTTAACGCACTTGTGTTTTTTATTCCAAAGCTAATCGGTTTAGAGATCGACCATCATGAGGCTAATGAATTAATAGTGTTTGGGTTCGACCCCTTCCGGGCCCGATGCACTTAGGCCTTAAGACAGGCCCTTTGTGCCCCTTGTTCTGTACTAAGTTAAAGGAGGCCTGTTCCTTTAGCAAAGTTCTAGATGGCCCCCATTCCTAATTTCCTAGCTTCCTTCGGGTCCAAAAAGAATGAACCCAGATCTGCATATCTGAGTGAGGCCAAGGTCTCACACTGACAAAATGTGGACTGAGGTTTCCTCCTCCGTACCGCACCTCCTGCAGGTGGGATTATTGCTTTGCTTCATAATATATAGATGTCTTCCCAAGGTATTATGTCCAGTAAGCAGGCCAATAACAACCCTGGATTGTGTCCTATTAAAGGACAATAATCGGGCCCATGTAGCTAGGTTAGGGCCAGAGATCGATTCCCGTGCCTGTCTCTGTGTACTACAAGGACCACGCCACAATGTCAGATGCTGTTTCTCCATCTAGCTTTTCATCTTTCTTCTTATATTCTGCCTAGAGACCCCCAACAAAGGCTCAGGTACAACTAACCGCTGAACAGAACCACTCCTCGCGAGCTTGTCGGCGATTTCATTTCCTCTCACTGCGGCATGCCCCGGGACCCAATATAGTCCCACAGCATGTCGGGTAGAGATATCATTCAACGCCTGCTGGCACTGTCGTACCAAAGGAGACGTTGTTTTAGCAGCCTGAAGCGCTTTCAAAGCCACCTGACTATCAGAGCAAATACTAACATACATCTCTGGCCGGTCCTGAGTTTCAGTTTCATGAACACAGCTAATATCGCATATACCTCGGCCTGAAAGACTGTAGTATGTTTTCCTAGAGAGTTACTGAGCCTTCTGTTTGCAGACTGCCCATAGACTCCAACCCCGGCCCTTTAACCGCAGGAGTCTTGGGGCCTGTGGTCCATTCCTCTCTAGTTAACATGGTGACCCTATATTTAGGTTCCAGATTAAAGACCGGCTTCATAACGTCGACCCCCGTATTAAATATGGGATCAGACTTCTGACGACAAGTCAATATACAGTTATGTCCTTGTTGGGGATGAAGATAAGACCAACTCCCCAAACTTCAGAGGCGATGTGCCGCCGACCTCGCCTCCTCCTTTATCACCAAACTCCCTTTGACCTCATCGTGAGACTAAAATACATTCATTAAAATCAAGTAAAAATGCAGTTTGCAGTACATCGTTATGTTTATGTGTTTGTGGGATCCCCCAAATTTACAATTACTTTCATTTTACAATAAAACTTGTAATTTTTGTAGAATTTGTATATGTTCGAGAGTAGCTAGATGGTATATTAATATTTTTAAATCCTTAAAATTAGGTGGAGGGGTTGTTTGATTTATAAGTATTGAAGTCTGAAAACAGAAATTGTCTTAAGCGTTGGTTGCAAAGTGTAGACTGACTGACATTTCATTTGTATCACTACATCTGTCATTCTTTGTTTTATCTAATTATACGCATCTTGAACTTTTATCGTCCCATGGATTTGGAAAGTCATATTAACGCTTTAAAGCACCAGATTCGTCTAAGTAATATTTAAAAAATTCAGTTCCTTCTTCACGGAAAACTCTGAGTCCCAAATTTTAAAGATTCACTGATTCTTGCTGTTTGGGAACATAGTCGTTGTTTCTCGTACGAATGATGTGAAACACATAAATGCATGTTGTAGCCACAGTGTCAAATCTGGTGGTACCCAGTAACCGCTCTAATATAAAGGTTTAAACTCTAAAATTAGACGACCCCTTCCAAAACCTCTATATTTGGCATGGAATTCACATTTTTCTTTTATTATATTACTGGGAATACACTGTTTTGTTCTTAGTGTTCGTGCCCGATAAATGGCTGTTGACTTGTGCGTCTCTTTGAGTTTGGAATTGCGTCTTTCTGTTACAGCAACCTTTGAAATAATGCCTTTTGTGAGGTACATATGCCATTCCTGTACCAGCCATGAAGACCAGTAGGAGGAGTACAGATGTAGTTCCATTCATTCTTAACCTCGACATTAGGTGCAGATGAGTGGTTAACTTCAAGCTTCGGCCAGCGTTTGGTGTAGTGACGAGCTTAATCTGTGAGAATGAAATCCTGGGACCCATCGGATGCTTTAGTATGCTTTATTATACGTAACATTTTATGAACATCTTCTGCCTTCGTAAAATGTGTACCGACTCTGCGTGCAGTTGCTTCTTGTACGAACAGTCATTATTCTTGAGGGAGCTTCGATCATAACAAAATACAGTTACGCTGCCTTGGTACATGAACGTCTGTGAACCCTTGGAATATAAATAACAATATTTCATATTTATTCAGTGCACCGCTTGACAGACGCGTTAGGAACACGAAGCTATACGTATGGAGAAGTTACAACAAGTGGTATCCATATCCATATACTCCAAATAATTGTGTGATTAGTGTGGTATATACATAATTTACAAAAGTGGTAGCGGGCAACATAACACAGCCTGGGGGGGGGGGGCGAGTTGGACACCCCTGTTCTAAATATTTTACGCTTTGAGTTGTGCTCGAGATTTGCGCAGAAACACCCAAAAAAAGTCTTCGTGTAAAGTGTGTTCTATTTTTATCTGAATTTGTAGTAGAAATTGAAATGTTTTGACAAATTGTATTGAAAATAAAAAGTATCAGACTTTATGAAAATCATTTCAGCAGTTTTTAAGTTGTTACTTGCTTACGAACAGGCACGGAGCGTTTGCGATCGTGCTGACATGCCGTTTTGAGTGTTACCCAGGAATAATCGTAGTTGTGTCTTCAGGAATAGAAATCAAATGTGGACAATCCGGTTCACTGGTGATACAGTTCTTAACAAGCCGAGTATCTGCATTTCACAGCCCGACCGTGAGGTTCACTGGGGCATCATAAACATGATTTATTTTGATACTTTTTGGACGCTTTCGCAAAATTGCGAAAAGTGACTTGTAGCTTCGTAATGTCTGTCTGTCCGCATGGAACATCTCAGCTCCCACTGGACGGATTTTCATGACATTTGGTATTTCAGTATTTTTCGAAAATGAGTCGAGAAGATTCAAGTTTCATTAAAATCGGACAGGAATAACCAGTACTTTACATGAAGACCATTTTTTATTATATCTCGCTCAGTTCTTCTTGGAATGAGAATTTTTTCCGATAAAAGTTGTGCAGAGAATCAAAACACACGTTTTATGTTCAATCACTTTTTTCTAAAATCGTGCCTTTTGTGAAACGATGTGGAAAAATATTGTAGAGCCCGGCAGACCACAGACGATAACGCGGCGCTTGTGTATTGCATGCTGGATACCTAAGGTTACAAATACACAATCAGAATAAGTAATACTTAATTGTTTCCCACTGCATCAGTAGTTGCACGAACGCACTCAATGTTACATTTTGTGTACATTGCCTTTCTGGTTAAGCAATCGTGTTTGTTGCAGCACCGCCCCCTGTGGCTGTAACCGCTGCTGATTAGAACAGGACATGAATGAATCCATTGCAGGTTTCGGGTTCTCACAGTGCTGAATTTTAAGGTTACGATCTCTAGAAGTGTAACGCCACGTGGTTTGCTATAACACATACGTACCAGCGTTTCAGAGGAACGTGCTGCGTCCATCTTCAGGGTCTAACCTGACGATGGAGGCAGTACCTTCTCCCGCAGTCTTGATACTATCGTATTGCACGACGACACGTGGCAGATGTCTGTAATCCTAACGTGGCGATTGTTTGTTAGACAGTCAAACCGCTTCATAAATGCTTGTTCAAGATCATGATATCTTGACCGCTGTTTTTGAGTAGGGGATGAATGACAGGAATACGCCTAATCGATGTTTGATTTCCGGTAGGTGCACAAAATGTTAACACCGCGTCCAGGCCCGCAGTGGGACCCACCTAACCTATGCATGGCGTACCGACTGTTTCCCCACCTTCGTCTAGTACCGAGAATACGAATGTATATGTTCCAGCAGTTGGCATAAGTGGTAAAGCTTATGGCTTGAATTGTGTGATTGCCCAATTCGAATCTAGCTTCAAGCACCCACCTCCTTCAAGTTTTTCTTTGTTTTCTTCAGTCCCTCGAGGCAAATGCCGAAACAGTGTCTCAGATTCGGCCATGATTGTCACGTTCCACTTTCTTTGGGTTTCAGTATTACCCAACCATTCGACACAGTGCGCAGAGTTACTAACAGTATCGTTAAACAAACTGCAGGCATTATGCACATGGAGAGAACTGTCAATCACAACAGTAGGCCTAGTCTAAACAGTATTATATTGTAGATCGTGCCCACGCTACATATTTGGGCTTATTTTCTTTTTCATATGGCCCTTCGACCCCATTCCGGGTCATGGCTTCCCCTTACGGGGGTTCGCTATTACACTCCATGGCCATACCACACTCGGTAGGAGTCCTCTGGACGAGTGATCAGCCTGACGCGAAGATCTGTGCCTATCAACACACAACACTCACAAGAGACAGGCATCCATCCCCCGGCGGGATTTGAACCCACAATTGCAGCAAGCGAGCGGCTGTATACCCACTCCTTAGACCGCGCGGCCACCGGGATCGGCCTTTTCAGCTTCTATATAAGCCAGTTAAAACATGTAGAAGGAAAAACTGTGGCCAATATGTTGTTAAATAGAATTGAGATCCTCACATTTACATGCCAGTAATTTATATATTAATTTAGCCGGAACTGTGATATGTTCGTGTGTACATTATAGTGTATTTAAGCCGAAACATGTAGCACTCGCACGATTGACAATAAAATATTGTCTCAATTATTGTTGTGATATTTAATTTTACACGTCGCGACGTGATTTCCAACATCAAAACTGCAAATAAACAATAATTCATGTACATATAACTACACTACTTCATATTTCTTCGAGGAGTGATGCTTGCTTCAGCACAAGTAAGACTTTCAACGTTCTCATCTCACCAGCTGTCTTCTTGGCACAGTACATCCGTAAGCTAGGCACTGTGTAAGACTTCAACCCGTCCAAAGAACGCCTCACGTCTTATGCTCCTTCGCGTGACTTTCATGAAGTTCATTTCGTTTCATTTGACCACAGAATTATGAATGGACTTGTACGTTTCTCGTATCTCCGTGTGCTTGTGTGAACCGCTGCTGCGTGCCGCACTTGACTTCGGTTTGGTACTTTCTGACATTAGTCTGTCACAGTCTTTAGGGACGAACCGGGATAACTCAGTCGGTATAGTAAGTATGCTACGCGACCGACGAATCGTGTGCCATTTCCGGCAGGGTCAGAAAATTCTTCCCTTCGTCGAGACGTGTTCTGCGGTGCCCAAAACCGCCTGTGTAACGAGCACCGAAGGCTGTTTTTCCGGAGGTAAAGCAGCCGAAACATGAAGCGGGGACTTATCTCCAATTAATGTCAAGGTTAAAAATGAGTGGAGTTACACCTCTGCTCCCCCATATGTCTTTGTGGCATGTACATGGCGAATATACATTACCATTGCGATTCTTCGGTGAAGATGGTCCTGTTTTTGTGTGACATCATGTGGAAGTCAGGTTTATTGCTGAAGTTTCAGAGGGACGTGTTACCTTCATCTTCTGCGTCGAAATTAGAAGCGTAAAGGTGTTACCTCAGCTGCGGCCTAACGCTAGGTACTTCGGCGCTGAAGATGGAGTTTGCATGTCCTTCCGAAACTTGAGCAGCGCTGCCTAATTCCACGTGTTGCCAACAGCCAAAACAAGACGAACATCTAACAGTTTATGCTGTACCTTGAACTGTCGGGTCTTGTCCGTGATGGTGTGTCCGTCGGTGGCGGACAGCTGGCTTGGGCAGGATTGTCGGCCTGGACAGCGACACTGCCGTTCTACCCAGGGCGTCTCGTACAAGTCTACCTTGCTGCATACCGTCCAGGGGCTACACTCCGGCAGGTCTTCTTCGTGGTTCTGTACAAACAATGGCAGATTTTCAGATTCCTTCTAAACAAAAACTATTTCCCCCATTTAACAGTATGGTGACACCGTGCTGTTTGGTACATTGTTTTGGAGAAATGTCGCGCCTCCATTTCCAGACCAGAAATGCCGTCCGTACGGGAAAGAAAGTAATTCAGATGAAGAGAGGGACTGCGCTGTGGTCACGACAGAGTTTCCGCTGAATCGGCACTTATCTACCAAACTACACGGCGTCACGCCCCAAGAGACCATTATCTTGATTTGGGTGAATCTTGTAATATTTGTAACAGATTGTATTTTGTGTATTCCTGTGGCTTGTATGTTATTTTATGTTGTTGTGGGGTGCCAACTGCCTCAATCACGTTTTTTTTTGTTCAAGAAAAACGTGTTTCGACGCTTCAGTTGGCAACGTCTTCATTGTTTTCTGCAGACTTGAAGTTATTTCTAATTTCCAACAAATGCAAGAACAATATAATGATGGATATCTCTTGCCTGTTGGGCATCAGTAAATCTTATGTGTTTTCATTTCCGTCATTAATTGACAGTCTAGCGAATACCGTAAAATTTAGGTTGTGTTTGCAACATGCCCTCTCGTTGTACTGAGATGGAACAGTAACAGTGTCGCGTAGTATATGGGCACAACGGGGGTGACACATATTGATAATGTTGTTAGTGTCGTACCCTTGGGTGGTAATGTTGGTACTGAGTATCTGTACCGTTTATTTACAGACAGCAACGTGACGGTACATGCGCAGAAGCCACTGAGATTGGCGCCAATTCAGGCATTGAGGCGCGCTTGCTGTAAACAAACAGTTATGGCAGTACTTTGAACATGAATTGTAAATACGAGTACCAACCCGTGTTTTAAACATTTTAATCATAAATGTAAGCTACGCATTTTGTCCAGCCAAAAATAGATACCAGATTTTATGTATTCTTACGACTGTCTAACATAGTGGGATCCCAATACGCACACACAGCACCTATGATTTGTCTGCCGCAGGCCTGAGGATGACCTAATGTTAGGTCGAAACATGTAGGCTATGTTTTAATAAATAAGTAGTGCTGACGTATGTGATTGTATTCATTATAAGTACTTTTAACAATTATTGACAGATTATTTCTACCGGTTGCTAGTTGCGCTGTATGTGCACACGTCAGAGATCTTGCCTACTGCAGGTGATACGTATATTTCGAAATGAATCATGAAAATGTAGACTTCGTGATTTGTTCTGTGTGTTTAGCCGGAGGCTGTGCTGTCCGACATGCAGGTGGAACCTCGGGGTCTATTAGTCCGGCTGATGATGGACATTTTGTCTAGAGGCAGCTTTAAAAAAACTTGACCGTAGGCGGGGGCCATGCTTCTGCTGGAGTTGCACGCTGTATGAGTCATATAATGTCTAGCCTACGGGACAGACGACCGGTGAATCAGGGGCCTGATTTCTCACCACTTCCATACCGACTCTGAAAGTCATCCCGAATCGTATGCAACGAATCCTGGGGCTGTTTGCCAGTGTGTGAAGCGTCGGCGGCCTAACTCCAAACAGCCATCGCAGTCTGTACTCGAAGTTTAAGAAAGAGTGGAGCCATTCCTCCACAAGAAGAAGGCTGTAGTCCCATTCCTTTACGTAAACACGCTTTCTTAATACGTGCTTAAATGGCCAGTGTTACTTTATTTTATGTGAGTTCCGAAATGCAGGCCAAGTTTGATTACTTCGTTCAGAAGTTATGGTTCTTTAATCTTTGATGCTTGATAGTACATTAAGCCTTTAACGCCCAGTGGTTACTGTATGTGCCACCAGGTTTTACATTCCGAAATTCTACATTCTGCCCACAGAGTGTGTTTGTGTAATTTTTACAAATCTCAGAACAAACGGCGTTTATTTCCAATACAGTACTGACTGACTGCTTCGTATAGCCGAGACGGAGTAAGTTTACTGCGCGTTACGGACTGGGTCTTCAAATCACTTGCGTTCAATCTCAATTTAAATGGTTAATATCATCCTATATAATGTCTACTGACCGAAGTACATACTGTGTAGTGTCTACTGGCCGAAGTACATAGTGTAAACATAGTGTCTACTGACCTAAGTACATACAGTATTGTGTCTACTGGCCGAAGTACATAGTGTATAGTGTCTACTGACCGAAGTACATACAGTATTGTGTCTACTGACCGAAGTACATACAGTATAGTGTCTACTGACCGAAGTACGTAGTGTGTAGTGTCTACTGACCGAAGTACATGCTGTATAGTGTCTACTGGCCGAAGTACATAGTGTCTAGTGTCTACTGACCGAAGTACATACAGTATTGTGTCTACTGGCCGAATTACATAGTGTATAGTGTCTACTGACCGAAGTACATAGTGTGTAGTGTCTACTGACCGAAGTACATACAGTATTGTGTCTACTGACCGAAGTACATAGCGTGTAGTGTCTACTGGCCAAAGTACATACAGTATTGTGTCTACTGGCCGAAGTACATACGACTTTTCGGGAGCTGACTGTTCGCATATTCCACTGAAAATCATTATATCTGTAATGTCTTATTATTTTTAGTTTAGGGGTTTTAGCGCCAGTTACGGCTGAATCTTTCACTTTTTGAATATTGTACTAATTCACTAGTCACTGTTACTGAAACAGCCTTGGATTCAAAATCGTCTGTCGTCACAAAAGTTCTAAATAACAGGATGGGCAATGTACATGACGCGTTCACGTAACCATTGTTACTATTGAAGCTCAAAAATGCGTTCAGTTTGTATTGTTGACCTACCTTTAAAGTGTCAATAATATAAAACCTTTGAGTGCAGCCACTTACACGCAATAATGGCTTCCCTTCGCACTGTTGCCTCGTTACAGAATATTTCTTACAGCTGTCAACAGTACAAATGTACTGACGTCTCTATCTAACTTCGCGATATGATCGTCCGATTTTAACCAAAACTGGAGTTTTTGGACAAACTTTCGTAAAAATCCCCACCCCACACCGCCCCTTCTTATTTACGTCGTCGTCGTCGTCATCATCATCATCATCATCATCGTCGTCGTCGTCGTCGTCGTCGTCATCCGTTACTATGTTAGGCCTCTACAGACCTGTTTCGGCTTCGTCTGATAGTCTCTTCAAAGGCCTTCCAAGTCGTCTTCGTCCATTTGGTCTGTAAGTCGGCATTATTTTTGGCATCCTGTTGTTCATTCTTGTCACATATCGTAGCCAATTTGATGTGAGTCTTCTTATTTACATAACATTTATAATTTTTAATATTATCCTTCCTCTACGCCCGTGTCTTCATAGTAGTCTCTTATCTTCCAGTTGTATACCCGAATCTTCGTATGGATCTCTTCTGTCACATGGGCTGTACTTCCCCCTTCCATCTCACCCCCTCGAGATGATGTTCTAATAATATTTTGTGAGCAGTACAAATTCTTTACACTCACTATGATGCGTTTTTTTCTCCAGGCTTCCTCCCTTCTATATTTTCTTTACGCCAGTTGCTGTACGAACATCTTCTAGTAGATGATAGGATAATAACAAGGAATCGTTGGCGGGTCAGTTTTGTCCACGTGTCTGTATGTGTGAGTCAGGTTTTTCCTTTGACCAGGGGCGAATTCTCACTGTTCTGCACGATGAAGTCGTTAGTTTTGTATCGAATTTTACGTATCATTTTGTTCCAAAGGCACCACGGGCGGGCGGACTAACACATCCTCCACGTTTTCTTTTTCGTATAGTTTTCCATAGCCCTTTACTATCCGAATGACATATATGGGTGACGTATAGAGATCATATCCCCGCTGCGGCCACTTTCTTTTTAATAACTTTTATGAAATGCGGTCACATCCACACATACAATCCTTCAGGCAGAGGCACATCTACACATACAATCCTTCAGGCAGAGGCACATCCACACATACATTCCTTCAGGCAGAGGCACATCCACACATACAATCCTTCAGGCAGAGACACATCCACACATACAATCCTTCAGGCAGAGGCACATCCACACATACAATCCTTCAGGCAGAGGCACATCCACACATACAATCCTTCAGACAGAGGCACATCCACACATACAATCCTTCAGACAGAGGCACATCCACACATACAATCCTTCAGACAGAGGCACAACCACACATACAATCCTTCAGGCAGAGGCACATCCACACATACAATTCTTCAGGCAGATGCACATCCACACATACAATTCTTCAGGCAGATGCACATCCACACGTACAATCCTTCAGGCAAATGCACATCCACACATACAATCCTTCAGACAGAGGAACATCCACACATACAATCCTTCAGACAGAGGCACATACACACATAATCCTTCAGACAGAGGCACATCCACACATAAAATCCTTCAGACAGAGGCACATCCACATATACAATCCTTCAAACAGAGGCACATCCACACATAAATCTTTCAGACAGAGGCACATCCACACATACAATCCTTCAGGTAGAGGCACATCCACACATACAATTCTTCAGGCAGATGCACATCCACACATACAATTCTTCAGGCAGATGCACATCCACACATACAATTCTTCAGGCAGATGCACATCCACACATACAATCCTTCAGGCAAATGCACATCCACACATACAATCCTTCAGACAGATGCACATCCACACATACAATCCTTCAGACAGAGGCACATCCACACACAATCCTTCATACAGAGGCACATCCACACATACAATCCTTCAGACAGAGGCACATCCACACATACAATCCTTCAGACAGAGGCACATCCACACATACAATCCTTCAGACAGAGGCACATCCACACATACAATCCTTCGGACAGAGGCACATCCACACATACAATCCTTCAGACTGATGCACATCGCACATACATAGGCGCATACTCTTCTAACATACGAGATTTGAGGCTTCCAGAGCAAGTGCATACAAAGAAGTCGTCTGAGGCGATCAGCCTCGTGGATATGGAGTTAGCGTTTGACATTTCGGAGACTGTCTTCACCATGAGGGGCGATGTGATGAGTGACGTGTCCTGAAGTTTTCTTAGCCAAAGTATGCTCTCGGCTACCGATCTCTGATATCAAATAAAAATTTCTAATATTTTATTTCATGTGTTGAACTTGCAGTTATTTATTTCTGTACCATGAAACTTGTGATATACACGTAAGATCAGATGCCTTAAAATGTAGGAAAATTCATTATTGTTGTTTTGTATGTCGCTATTATCAGTAATTTAGGTTACACATAGTGACCCAAAAGTCCCTGTGCGCCTCTCAGAAGTATAACATACGTCAGAGTGTAATTCACAGTGAATATGTAATACGTATGCTGTAACTAGTGTTGGAAGGAACCCCGATGGACATGTTACAGATGTCGGGTATGCCGCCTAATGTATTTCATGTGTGCGACTTGCCAGCTTCCAGCACAGTGTAAGACCATACTTGCACAGCCGCACAGGAAATTTTGGCCCACATTGTGTACGTTGAATGGTAGGATGATTAGTTGTAGTGAATAAACTAGAGAGGATGAGGAAGAAAGAAACTGTGCCCTGATGTTAAGCGTTACTCCGACTCTTGTTAGGATGGCATTGTGACAAAGTACTTCAAACCCCACTCAAGACAACCGGTCTTCGGACCGATAGCGGAAACCCCCGAGCCTACCAAATACAAAACAGGAAACAGTTTTCGTTTGCTTTAGATACCTTGACCGTAACAGCTTCATTCTATGCATATATTTCGTGGGTGACAGAAGTTACCGCATCATTGTAGTTCAGGTTTTATGGAGGTGTGTTACTGTCTTCCTTGGTCTATGTGTTTACTGAAATGTTCTCTTTATTTTTCCATATTTCTGACACTGATTAGTTATATATCTGGACGTCACAGGGCCAGTGGTTGTGCAAACCCGTAGACACTCGGAAGCAAAGTTTACTTTTGCGTGAAAGTTCGCAGCCGACCTGGCGCCTGGCTCCAGTGAAACCTGTCGTTATTCACTGCTCACATTTTATACGAAGCGATTAAAATTATGTAATGATTACAAACTGACTGTCCAAATGAGGCGAGTTGAATGTACTGACTTTCTTCTGCATTTGGATACAATAGAAACGGACGATGCAGTAAATGTTTCGCATGTGACGAGCTTTTTCGTTTCATCGTAGCGTTTAAGTGCCTCAGATCAGAACATCGGATCTCTTAAGATGAACACATGAAGGTGAATTGGGTGGGGATGTAACACGCGTGAATACCAACACAATTAGTTCCAAAATTTGAAATGATCTGTGGAGGTATTGTGAAAATTTCGTGCAAAACGATTCGTTCAAAATTTGAAACAGGGAGCAGAAGCAAATACAGAAAACAGGCCATTTGGTGAGTCTTTTCACTACTTTCGTTCAGGAAGGAAAGGTAAATTTAACACTATACATAGTGTTAAATACAGAAATAAATAACTGCAAGTTCAACACATGAAATACATACATACATACATTCACTATACATACATACATACATGCATACACACACACACACATACATACATACATGCATGCATGCATACATACATACATAACACATACATACATACACACACACACACACATACATACATACATACATATATACATACACACACACACACATACACACATTATTCTCACGAATAATTATAGTTACCAACAATTGTACATAAAACAACTAAAAATCGTATATAACACAAAACTCCTACATGTTTCCCTGACTAGTGCGGCCCGGCGCTTTTTATATGTTATGTATTAGTTTTAGTCGTTTTATGGTATTCACTCTTTGGATAGTGTTAGCAGAATTTCGAAAAGCGACTATTAGCGCTGTCGTGTTTGTGTGTTCGTTTGTGCACATGGAACAACTCGGCTCCCAATGGACGGATGTTCATGAAACTTCACACTTGAATATTTTTCGAAAATCTTTTGAAAGAATTCAAGTTTCATTAAGATCTGACAAGAATAACGGGTACTTTACATGAAGACCTGTGTGCATTTATGACAATTTGCTGCATTCTTCTTAGAATAAGAAATGTTTCAGAAAAAGATGTAGAGAAAATCAAAACACACGCCATATGTTCAACAACTTTTTTTTCGAAAATTGTGCCGTTCATGAAATAATGTAGAAGAATATTGTAGAGCCGGACAGGCCACAGATGACAATATGGTGCGGCGCATGCGCTGTGCGTGCTGAATAACTAAAGCTGCACATTCATATTTAACACTTATTACTCTTCCACGGTGAAAATGATGATGCGAACGCTTCTTAATGTTACATTATTCGTACATTGTCTTTCTTGTTACTCCCGTGTCTTGAACTGCTATATTGTGAACTTGTTTTTGCGTAAATTTGTGTTGTATATATAAACGTGAACCTTTGCTTTATCCGCCTTCACCCGACAGTCACTCGATGGCACGGGTTGCGTTTTGCTTTGTTTAGATGACCTCAGTTCTTTTTGTTTTTTTCAAGTAGTGATTCACTTTGTGATGGTTATAAGAAATACCTGGAATTGTACTGACCAGTTCTGTGCCGGTGATGACAACATGGCGTCATCAGTGTAGCAGGTGTTCGGTGTGCTGCAGCCGTTAAGAATCGGAGAAGCAGCATTCCGCAGATAAGATTCCGTCGATATCATTTAAAACCGCTGCCACAACTACGCTATGAACTGACCCTATGTGACGCCTCACGTGCACAATGCCGCTGAGCATCCATTTGTTCTGTGCTTCAGAGATTTTGTGCTAGTGTTAAGAATGGCGTAGCTAGGTTCCTTGATGCGCGGGACGAGGAATCCACAGTCACTGATTGACTCGTGACTCATTCGTTTAAAGTTGTTCAGCGCAGATTTTTTGTTATTTAAATTACTAATTTTGCCACCCCTTGGATTCTGCCGCCCGTTACGGCCACACCACTCATCGCCCGTTTCCCCCCCCCCCCCCCCCCCTCCCCCCCCCCCCCCCATCTTCGTCCCCGACTGTTAACAACATTACCAGCTGTTTCCATGGGAATAGAGACCTTCTGGACAATCTGATATTTGTTCGCTCAACTAGTGAAATTCCCTGCATTTCATGAAATATGCAAATGTTCATTGTCGACTTCACAAGAATGTGTATCCGTCTTTTGTGCCGAACGATTCCATTTCACACCTCTCTGCCCTATTTCTTGAAGATTTTATGATTAGCCTCTTATCCTGCCATCTCTGTTTAGGTCTTCAAAATGTTCACTTTCCTTCACTATTTTAGGGTTAACTGTATACACGCTTCTCTTATCTCCCCGCGTTGGATGTGCTGTGATAATTCTCACACAGCTAATTTTCAGTGAGTCTGCCACTGGAGACGACATTTTAGAAGTTACAAATTCCATGTCACCTTTTTCCAGTACGTTCTTACCAAGAACTCCAGTCCGTAGTCGTATGTAGCCTTTCATAATTTTTTTTTTTTTGGGTGGGTTAGTTAGCGCTTCTCTATCCCCAAACTGGAGGGTCTCCCCATGTAGGGGGTTTTCGACTAGCATTCACAGCTGTTCCGATAGCTGGTGTCCTTTTGCTGTATCCGCAAGCTGAGAACGCGCCATACAGTGGTAACGGGGAACCACTTGTACCTGTACATAGCATTAGTAACACCGCTGAAGATTTCTTCTTCTTCTTCTTCTTATTATTATTATTATAATCATCATCATCATCATCGCTTGTCACAGGCTTTTCTTCCTGGTACTTCTCTTCATCCAAAGGTGATCCCCACTTCAAGTTTTAGATTGGGTGCTCTACGTGTTAGTGTGATGTTCCAAGTACGGCTGTCGTTTGTAGTGAATCTATTGAGCGTGTTCCTGGTACGGCGTACAAATTTTTCTTTCAAACTTTCATTACTATTCCGGTGGCTCCAGTTCTTACCGGTACAATCGTACAGTTTATATTGCACACTCACTTTATGTCTATTCATAAATTTTTGTATTATTATTATTATTATTAGTTGCGTTTTCTAATTGGACTTATTTTACCAGTCTTCTGTATATTCGGGCTAGTTTGCTAGGAGGTGTTTGCACGGTGACTGTAGGCACCCATGTCGTAGTCTGAATTGCCGATCTCCTGGCAGAGATTTTAAAAACCTCACGAATTCGAAGTGCAAACCTCTCGACGGCGCGCCACATGAGGACCACAGCGTTATTGCTTTTATTATTATTATTATTTCACCTTCATGCAGGGTACTTACAGTTATATGGGGACCGCGGTAGCACAGTGGTTAAGGTGCTGTTCTACAAATCGGAAGGTCGTTGGTTCGATTCCAGACGGTATGATTGGAATTTTTCATCGATATAGTCCTTCCGATTGCACTATGGCCCTGGGGTCGACTCAGCCTCTATAGAAATGAGTACTAGGAGCATTTCCTGGGGGCAAAGGCGGTCGGTGCGTAGGGCTGACAACCTTACCACCATCCTGTGCCGTTGTCATGTAATCTGGGAACCTTAACTCCTGGAACCCTCTGGGCCACTCCAGGCCTGTAAGGGACTGCTTTACCTTTACTTACAGTTATATACCTGAAACCATGTTTCTCTGGTAGATAATGTTGCAGCTATTTTATAGTTGCAGGGTGCAGTGCAGGTTGTGTTGCTGTTCGTGATAAATATTCTATACATTTACATTACTACTTTCCGAAGTACATGTGCATTGCCCAATATGGCTGCTATCTGTAATTGCTTGATATCGTGATATCGTGCTTTCCAAGAATGTTCCTCACATATTTTTTTAATTATTTTGAGGTGGTCGTCCACAGTTGCAGTATTCTTGTATTTATCACACAGGCAAGAGTCTGATGTCGTATTTTCGACCGTGACGTAGCAGGGGGAGGGGGAGGGCATTAGTGGCGCGGCCGTTGATGGCGGCAGAATACAAAGGGTGGCAAAATGAACAAAAAATGAATATTTGAATTAAAAAATTTGACTTTTGCGCTCAACGGTTTCAACTAATTGTGATAAAATAAAAGGAAAGCGAATAAATAAGTGAATTTTTTTTAAGTTCACAGTTTCTGCTAGGGGCGGCCATTGTGAATATTCGCCCGAGCGCCAAGAAACGTATTGACATCCCTGGTTTTAGAACCAGTCCGAATCGTTTAAGAAATGCTGGCACAGTGTTCACTCGCAGCAAGTGCCATCCTCCCCCCCCCCCCCCCCCGCAGCCACCAATGGTCCCCCGTTTGCCCCCCTTCGC
>Ga0131853_10003709_pt1 | contig 27431 bp, 21 predicted proteins | sample TergutLab28metaG_FD_92764 | JGI IMG/M metagenome (GOLD analysis project Ga0131853, IMG submission 92764) | Labiotermes labralis P1 segment gut microbial communities from Petit-Saut dam, French Guiana - Lab288 P1 (version 2) (version 2) | ecosystem: Host-associated > Arthropoda: Insects >...
GGGGGGGGGGGGGATGAGGTGGTCAGCATTCTTTTCCTCTGGGTTGGCCGCTTCAGTAGCAATGGAGATTTGGCCTGTTGAGCACCGCATGTTTGTGTACAACGCATTTGTTAAAAGTGGCGAGTCTGTCTCGGTCACCCAACAGCTCTTCCGGCAGCATTTCAACACTGGTCGCCATGGAGTGGTTCCTAGTCGTAACACAATCCTGCGGGTGAATAACTTCCAAGCAACAACGCTCACAAACCCCGTATGTTGAATGATTTGAAGGAAGCCATCCATCAGGAAATTCGTCCGATTGATCATCAGTTGTTGGACCGCGTCATGGACGATTTTAAAAAAAGGCTTGAAAACTGCATCCAAGAAGATGGTCATCTTATTGATAACATTTTTAAAACTTAACCATCGAGTATGGCATGTTTTAAGCTTTAAATTTGTATAAATAAATGTGAATTTACTTGAAAAACAACTGAGTACTGTTTATTTTAAAGATGTCAGGTTCCCGGGGGTCACCCTGTAGTACATTCTTTAACAGTTTATGTAATTGCACTTTACAAGGTATGTAGTGTATACAGAATCAAATGAGAAGATACTATACATTATGAAATTAGAATGATGTAGAAGAAGTCATGGCCTATTTTGAGGTAACATCCAATTACTTGTACAAAGAGCCCTGCAATCTGTAACACTGTTAAATGCAGTTTCTACTGTGATAAAAGACTAAACAAAACAAATGCCTGACATCAAAATATGTGGACTTAAATGCAATGATTTGTGCACTTCAGTATACTACATATTGTGTGATTTACACAGATCACCTAATATTGTTACGACAACAAATTCAAGACAATTACAATAAACTTGGCATACTGCTAGGGTTGATGTACAATGCACCGCATTTAAAATTTCTATTCGAAAAACTCTTTTAGGGGTGCTTACTTAGATAACTGGGAAGGAAACAGTAAGACACAAACACAAAAATCTTATGTTGAGAGGAAGGAAGATGGGCAGAAATGTAGTAATGATAAAAGACTAACACAAAATTTAGTATCTTTCATACTGGGATGTCATGTTCAGGTTCCAAGGAGCACAAAATTCATACGAAACACTTACATTGTTGGTTTCTGTATGAGCAGTCTGTTTCTCCTCTACCTCTGCAATTCCAAGGAATGACTGCAGCGGTGTCTTTGGTGCTCTTGCCTTCACTTTGTCTGTCTCCGTGAGATGTTCCGTCCTAGTTTTAGTTACTAATTCAACATTGCTTGCTCCAAACACTTTGCACTCATACCCATTCACTGGTTCACATTTATCTGACCGCCAGCCCCATATACCGGATTTATTTCTGTGAAACACAAGTTATGACAGATTACATACACCAACTTTACATTCTAAACAATACTGTTGGAGATACGTAATACACAATGTTTAAGACATGTAGCATACCTGGGGGAAAACAGAAACACTCATACTCAACTTGGTGAAGATATTTTGACAGAAGTCCAATTTGGATACCTGGGTATATGAGGGAGAATCATCTGAAATGGACTGTACAGAAATATGGTCTTAAAGTGTTAAATGGATTCAAAGGTGCAATGATGGGTTTCTATACTCATAATGCTGAACTTCTGGGGTCCATTTGAAACAGAAAATTTCTTAACAAGCTGAATAACTATTAAGTGCTCAAAGATAATGAGATAGTTAACTGTATATTTATGAACATGGTCACATGCAAATGTACACTATGAAACAGTTATTACTGTAAAACTATCAACTGCACCAAAATTTGTGCATGACCACATTGTCTAACATTACATAGAAAATTACATTAACAAAGTTAATACTCTCCAATGATCTATTAACACAGAACTTATCAGAATTATCTATTAAGTACTGCCGGTGTTGTTTGCACACCTTACAGGATGTTACTACTCACTGTAGAAAACAAAAAATACACAAGGATAAAGTGGCCTCCATTGGTATAATACATACATACATTCTAAAAAAAGTGGTCAATTTGACTGAAAGTTGAAGGAACTGACACACATGCACAGAACATGGTTATGCCTCAAGACTATTTTCTTTCTTAAAAAAGAAAAGTGGGTTACAAAATTTGATTTTGTCAAAAAGCATGACAAATCCACTAAATGACAGAATTATAAAAGACCAGAATCTGTTAAATTGTGTTTAATGAGACATCGGGAATTTTACACATTCTTTATGGTAAATAAAAAAATGAGGTACACTGAGAAAGTCATGTCCAAGTGCACATTTTATCTCAGTAACTGCTGAAAGCAAATTTAATTTCAGCTGGTATAAGTAAAACAAAAATCCTTTTTTGCACACAGTTCAAGTCAAACTACACCAATTTTGAAATTTACTGTCTTTTGTAAAATGCTGCTGCATGGTTTAGTAAGTAAGTACTAATGTTTCTGAGGTACTAGCAACAGCCCCCCACCCCTTCACGTTATAAAGCAGCAACATCCCAATTAAAAATGTAGGTAGAATGTTCCTGCAAGATGTTGGTAACTACCTACCAAACTACACCGCATCACATCCCAGAAAATGGTAACCTTCAAGGCATGGCTGTGAAACATTTCACCTTCACCAAATTTCTCAGCAGCATTTTGTTGCTCTCACAATGATACATATAATAAAAACATACCTTATTAACATCCAAAACTATTATTTAAAGAATGATAAACCAGGATTTTAAAAAATTCCTGACTAAAGTAGTGTGATCATCTTTGTAACAATAAGTCTGTATTTGCAATATGGCAGAACTGACTATTAGCATTAATTTGTTTCTCTTTCTATTGTTAAAGAACACAAATACATTTGTATTTAAACGACTAGTGGGTTTAATAATTCAAGTCAGTTTCATGCATAAGACAATGTAAAAAGTTAATGCGATTCAAGACATATACAATATTTATACACAGTGTCATTATGATGTTGCAGAAATAGGGATATAGCATCAACAAGGTACATAACATGCCCAAAATGTACATACTGTATACAAACTCTGTCACATTTGCTAACTGCCTCTCCATTTCTTACAACAACACACAGCGTAAATTTGGTTTAATTACACAGTTCTTTGAAGAATTACTGAGGATATTTGATAAGCAATCATTTGTGATGACTGCTTATAATAATCATGGAAACATTCGTGGCTAAATAAAAAACCGCTGAGCATTTTCACAGCTTTTCTATAAATAAAATGGCAAGATATTTAAAAGCCACATAGCATGTCTGAGATGTCTGATAAACTGACAACTGTGAATCTGAATATCAAGTCTTCTCAGACGGGATGCCATGTCAACTGGTCATACCAGAAGATCTGAATCTTCATCAGCACTGCTGCTAGAACATCAAATCACAAATTTTTTAATTAATTACTGTCCCCCTCCATCAAATACCTTTCAAAACTGATCTTGTCAATGTCAATGTATGTGGTAACAATGGGTGCTGTGAGGCGGGTTGAGACAGCTTCTTCACTAGGTTGTAGAAATTGAAGGTCTTCTGCAGAAATCATGTGCATCTGCTCCACATATACTTGTTGTGTCTCATGGTCCACTTCCATCATTACAGCCGAATCACCTACAGAGCAAATAAACATATTTGAAATTCAAATGAACAATCACACACAGAACACCAGAATTCTTTGTCAAGTAACAAGAAATGTAACACAAATCCAAACTGTAATAAATTATATCCATATGAAGCGATGTTCCACGGTAAGCCAGTGTATTTCAAGAGGGAGTAAGCTTAATTTTAATGCAGATTCTTAAGACTAGTGACTTTCCATGTAGTCTGGTCAATCACAAAAATCTGAGGCACTGAAATCAGCGGGATGCCATTTCTTTACCCAGTGTTAAATTCCAGTCTATGGATGTACATACAAACTAATGCCATGATTTATCTTTGCCTACTTCACACTTTTAGGGAAGAAAGTATGTTTACGAGATCACAATCCTGTGTGTGTCCCAACATTTCCATTTTTAAACAACTTACCAAATTTGGTACAAATGTCAAGCCAACAGACACTCTCCCAACACAAAATTCATACTCTTTAGGTTACCACAATTGGTAATAACAACATGGCAAATATATTAACTTGTAACATGGGAGTGACTCTAGCATCATATAATATAGGGAGGGAATGGTAACAGTAAGACGAACAGATGTCCGTGCCTAATGGCTACACATAGAAGTCATATATAAAGCATGGACATGAAGTTTCATGTGCCATCATCCTTGACACTAGACATGAGTGAATGGCAAGCATCACACTTCTTATGGTTCAACCAACGGAAAAAAGCATCCAGTACCTTTTGGACAGAAAGATGCATGGGCCTCAAAGCCAACCTGGACATAGCAGTAAAGAGAAAACTCCCTCCTCTACTGGCAACCAAACCCACATCACTTTCATTAATTCCAGTTGATGGGAAAAATGTATTTTCAATTATATTTAAGGGTTATTTAATTACAAAATTTTTGTGTGCAGCCCTCAGTGTCACCTACACTTGGTTGACAGATGTGAGAGTTTCGAGTAAGTAATGATTAAATTCAAGGCAATATATCACCTTTATGCCTGAATCACTTGAACTGCTTTCATTAAGTTTAAACAATTCAGACTCAAACAAGAACTGAAGCTGGCAAAAGACTAGTCTTCCTTGAAAACAGAGGGAAGAAAAAATAACAATGCTTGGAATTACAAGGCAGCCCAGCCTGCAGTTCTGAATGAGGTACAGTTGATCTACAGAGACAGCTACTAAAAACAATGACAAAAAACCTTACAACAAGCAAAAAAGTGTAATGGTAGAGTAAAATCTGTCTAAAATGGAACCTTGGTTAATGTACACCTGCCTAGATCAGAACATTGCTCTGGTCCTCAGAATATACAGTGAAAATCAATGCAAGATTATTTATAATAACAAAAATATTTAGTGGAGAAAAGAAAAAAGAAACAAAAAAAATCTGTGAAAACAGTCTGCTAGAATATTTAATGTTTGTGTTCATAACATTCTGTTACACAGTCCATCTGAGATGGACCATTCCTGTCATAATAGAAAGAATGAAATCTGAGATATGAATAGATTACTGCAAAAATTTTTTAAAAATTGTTGGGGGGTGGGTATGAAAAGAAAACTTAGAAAATGATCAATCATATGAGTACAGTGTACCAAACAGCATTAATATCTACCTGGTGTTCTGGACACAGCATTAATATCCACCTGGTTATCTGACATACATATTCATCACCACCTGTGATACCTACTGTGCAATATTTTTATCAAAAGGAACTATCTGTGTTAAGTGGAAGACAACCTACAACTGACAAATTTTCAGGTCCTTTAGAGTTCCGTTATAAGTAGATTTTACTGAATTATGGATCAACAACGGAATTATTATCACTTACTGCAGCTGGGTGAAGTTTGAAGATATAGCTCTTATGACAGCATGTCAGTGTGGAAACTGAGATGTCTGTTAAATTCTTATAATAAAAGCTAACAAGCTGCACCATTTCTCAACTTCTCAAGCTGAGAAATAGTGCTTCTCATTGCCTTTTTTTTTTATAAGAATATATCACAATGCATGGTCCTCTGAATGCCAAATGTCTGTTAAAGTTGAGACATGTGTAGAAAACCTCACACAAAAAGTATAATACATAATTACTGAAAGCAACCACTAAATTCCTAATACTTGACATTGTATGTCATGACAGAATATTCACATCTTATTCATAGTGAAAATAGGTGGAGTGCATGCAGACAAGCAAACTATCCAAAGCTGTGCTAATAATAGAATTTTTTAATAATTACAAATGTCCAGCATGTTCTGGCATGACTACATCCATGATGGTACAGCCTTATGTATATGCACTGTCCCGCAATACGTAATATGGCACAAATAATAAGTTATTCATAGTCAGGTAGGTGAAAATCATGTAACATAAAGAATATGTGTGTTGTGTGATTTGAGGTTTTCACAGCACTGTCAACAAAGATTAGCTTACAGTCCTCCATTATATGGTGTGGTGGTGACAGTTAATTTTTTGCCAACATTTCAGAGGAGTTTGCTGTCTCCATCTTCAGAGTGTCTGAAGCTCCTCCAAAATGTAGGTGACAAACGACCAACCAACCAACCGTGGCAGCATATCCATGAACAGTGTAACCTTCAATATGTGGATTACTTACATTATAACTTTGGCAAACCATTTCAAATATGTACAGATATTTGAATGTAACAATGTAAAGGCCAACATATTAACCTACACCCCATGCTATTACTTTAGCCAGTAAACCAGAGTGACTTTTATCATTTCTTCTTGATTTCTCTGTCTGTATAATTCACTTTTAACCTTCTTTCCAAGTTCAATATTTTTCACACTACCAAATTTGCAAATGTACTGTTCTGCTATTTCCAGTACTTTCAGTGCATCCAGGAAGGCTGTTGTGTCTTATGAGGTTCACATACAGCAATTACATGCAAGGCTTCCTTCAAGTGCGTATTGTCTACAGAAGCCCGTACCAAGTCGCAAAACCTAACTGCATTTCTTCAAATGGCCAACATTTCAAAGACCTCGGCTGTTTGGTGAGAGGTCAACAGTGGATATAAGTTGTCACGTAAAAGTGTGTAAACTTCCATTCCCAAACCTTGAATAATAAAAAGTATAAAATTAGCTATAAAAGGAAATTTCAAAATAAATGAGAACTCCCTGGAGGGAATCCATCCTGAGAAGCTAATCAGTCCTCAGAGTGTCAAGAAATTCCCCACATTTTATGAAACCTGAAGGTTCATCACCCCATCCAAGAGCCCCTATCTTCAGCAAGACCAACCCAGTTCATGTCGACCCCATCTCACTTCTTTCAGATCCCTCTTCATATTATCCTCCCATCTATACCTAGGCCTTCCAATTTATCTCTTTCTCTCAGGTTTCTCAACTAAAGCCTTGCATGCATCTCTCCTGTTTCCCATACATGTCATACACCCCTTCCAGAAATTTCAGAACACATAAATAAAATCAGTTAATATTTAATTTAAAGTACTTATGGGTACAGGAACAAACAATAAATGGGGGGAAATATACAGTGGTTGGCACCATTAACACACCTACCTTTGCTCTTTAATGACTGTACATACAACACTCACATTATGACCTATGTGACCATGGAATTAAAATAAGGACATATGAAGGATTACAAAGATGTATTTTAGAAGATTTTTCAAGAATTTGTTTAATTAAAAAATGTTAAATAAAAAAATACTGAAAAGCAAAGTCACTGGTACTCACATATGTAGTGACTGTCACCAAGCTGTACAGTTATGGCACTCACTTGAGTACATGATCCACTATTCAGTATCATCCACAGCCATGTCAGTGGAACTGTCTACTTACTGAGAACTTGTGGCAGACATAGGAATCTTCTACTTCTTCTTCAGACATGAGCATTTTATGTTGATGTGGAACACATTTCTTATGGAAAAGTTTGTTGCATAATGAGCACACTAGGTCTGTCAGTTTAACACTCTTAGTGCAGTTAAAACATGTTCCTCTTTTATCACTGGTTTTTTCAATGCTAGATTTAACTGCTGTGTCCTTTTTCACTTCTTTTTTCTTTTCTCTTTCCTTCTTCCTTTTCAGTTTAGCAAGAACTTTTTTTTTAAAATAAATCTTTTCATGCTCTACATGTTACTCCAAATGATACCCTCTCCATGTTTCTCATAAACTTTCTTTTCGCTCTGTTTGGCCTTCGCAAAACTTCTGGGATGGGAGAGATGTGCTTACAATTAAGCCTGTTTTCAGATCCTGTATGTATGGTTGCACTTCTTCCAGAATTTTTATCCAGAGCGCTTGGCATAATCTCTGCCACCTCAAGATCAGATTTTTGATAGTTGATTTATCTTTGTTCCTGACTTACATTTCTTGACTCTGCATTATTACAATGTTACCACCTGAAAGTTCTGGCTCTTCTGATCATGTTTCTTCTAATGCATTCATCAGTCTCCTGAGTGCAGGTCCTGCCTCATATTTTCTTCTCTTACATTTAGCCCTCTTATAAGATGACTTCCTACAATTTGTTCAAACATCCTGTATGTTACAGTCATGCTCCAATCATCAGGAACTGTGCGATTTCAGATGGTATTCTTTTGTGTGGATATATCAGCATGGGTGGACACATCATTCCAGAAGCAGAGAAGGCAAACAGGGCTGTTATGATTGCTCTTGCTAGGCCTCTATCAACTTCATAAACATTTTTGACCCCTTGGCATGCTAAGACTTTTCCAGTCTTTGAGAAAAATTGGGAACTTGATTTCTCACCATTGAAAATTCTTGTTGAGTCCTGAACAGAGTCCAATGGTTCTTCTTCCTCTAAACATCTGAAAACTGCTGAAACCTAAAATTGAAGAAGAAAAATATGTTATGTTGGGAAGCACCAGCTACCTAAAAAATCACCATTAATACACAGCTTGTTACCATTTTTTGATATCTGCCTCACCCAGTGTGGTACTGGATAAGCTTAACACTCACTAGTGCAAATGGACAACACAGGATAAGGGTGAAGTAATGCTCAAAACCATCCATTTCCAGGCATATTATCTTTAAAATGTGTATCTCTGGTTTCCAGTTAGGAATTATTTAACAGACAGCTGGACACCCAACTTCCTCTGAGGAAATCCTTTTTGGAAACAGCTATCCATTTGACTCTAACTTGTTCTTCACCTTAACTAAGTACTGGTAGAGGTCCCATAGAAGATTTTGCAAATCTAATAGCCAATGGACTCTATTGTGGACCTTGGAATATTTTACTCTTGCTGCCACTTCTTTGACTACACCCCCTTGAATCACTGGTAAAGCCACCTCTAAATCTGCACGGTTGTAAAAGCATTTTCCTTTGCAATCCCAGATTTAATCCTACTCATGTTGATGAATTAAAAAAAATAGGAAAATGTCATCAGGCAACATTTTTGACACTGTCAATAACCATAGAAGTGACAGCTGTTGGCACACCTCATAGTTCTTTGGCATGCCATGCTAAGTACTGTTTAATTTCATTATAATCCCATGAGAATTAAACTGGTGATTTGTTGATCAATAAGGTAAAAGTAAAAAAATATAACTTAAGAAAAGATGGCAGTTTTATACAGTTATTGGCATAGGATGCAAACAACTGTAATTTTATATTTTTTCATTACAGTTGTTGGCACCCTGCTTCTTTTCGACAATAACGGTTAACACATCCAAATTTATATCGATCATACAGAGCAACTCTTCAGGAAAATATATGCGTACATTTCATAAAGCTGCCATGTACCGTACAAAATAAAATTCAGAACTTAGGAAGTAATTTGCTTAAGTCTTACCTCAAGATATCCTTTCTTTGCTCATGCCATTAACAGCATCTGATTTCCAGCAACTGTGACGCTAAATGAAGAACATCTGTTTGGTAATTCAGGTACCACATGAAAGACCAAACATCCAAGAATCAGAATCTCATTCCTAGATAGCACCATTACAGCTGAAAACCTTAATAGAGCACAAAAGGATGAAAAGATGCCAATAACTGTCACAGTGCCAACCACTCTATGTTTTCCCCTGTATCAAAATTGCAAAATCAGAGTTTCCATGTAACATTATTCCCATGCATATTATATTATCGGACAAAAGTGAACATCACAGTCAAGTTAATTTAACACACTTACGCTGTCCTTTAAATACATAACTCCTGTTTCCACGCTGCCAGTTTGCTTGGTCAAAACCCAGTAGAGTAGTGTCAATTCGAACATTGGATCCTTGTTTGTATACCTTGTATGTGTCACTTGGGCACATTCGGGACACCAATGGAACTACAACATTCATACCAGAATGACATTTTGAGACACATACTAGAAAAATGATTGCTGCAATGAAGTACCTTCACTCATTCACCATTATAAAAATAAGTTTTCAAATGGATAGCACAATGTAAATATTAAAAATTTAAAACTTTTGATGCAGTACTTTCAAATGAAACAGTTTAAAAAAGGTTCTGGGAAGGACTTCTGATGCCTCAATGCCTTTATATGATTCTCTCAGCGTGAAGTACAACCATAAATAACTATACAGTTGTGAGATTTGAGATACAATTTTTACTAGCGAGCGCTGAAAACCATAGTGGACTCATCATGAACAGTGACCGAGCCTTTTCCTGTGTGGTCACCATTTTGAGTTATGTGTGACTGCACGCAGTGCTTAACACACTAAGCATTTTTTTGTCCATGCCCCATTTTGATTTATGCATGAAGGCAGCACCACGACATAACTCACGGTGTTACAGAAAGGGCAAAAAAAAATATATATATTTTACCTGATGGCACAAAATGCAGCAAATTGAATCACTTTATCTACAGCAAATTGAAAATCACATTTTGTATTAGGCTATTTTAAGAGTGTAACATTATAAATACCTTGTACATTTAATGACACCATTAAATAAACTTGCAGTACAGACATAAAGGCTATGAACTGAACTAAATCAATGGCTTGATCTTTCATTTTGGTTACTCTTAATTCCTCATTTTGGAAGCTAACTACATGATACAGCAGATGATAATTTAGGTGGTTAAGAAATTCCATTACCAAACATACAGGTTCATTACCATATTCATACACGTATGCCTTTGGACTCCATCCTGTGGCAGCTCAATCCTGACACCTTCACAGCCTATACATCTATGCTTCCTTTCTTATGTCTGCCATGCATTCAGCATTACCCACTCTTCCCATTCTTCTTATTTAACTACCGTATGGATATTGGACAACTAGTCAAATTGTGAAATTCCTGATTATGTAATCTTCTGTTATTTCATCTCATTTAGATACATACAAAATCACTTCAATGAACTTACCCCAACTTGTAAATTCCCACTTCATCTCCACATAAAAATCAGGAGCCTAGAAAGATGAAAAACATGTCATAAATCTAGAACACACTACCAATATGTGCACATAAATTTCATATGGAAATTGGTGTGCACCTGTATACAGCAATATGAACACTACATCATGGTATGAGGAAGTTTTCTGCACAAGAGTTCCAGCTGAAGTGTGTTGGTGACAGACAGATAGATCTGCAGTTCTGTTACCACCTGAATAAACTACAGAGTGACAGTAATGTAGCAGCTTTGTTATTCTTGTGAAGATGTTTACCATATAGTCAAACTTTATTGTGTCAAATGAACCTTGTTACAGCCATCAAATAAAGCTCTCTAATAATGCCAGTAACATATCATAAGTGAGAATGGCATGACATACAGAATACAAAGAAGCAGCAAAAAATAAGAACTGTTTTGATGGGAAAATCTAAAAGAAATAAATGTCTCTGGCAACCTTGAAGAATATGGGACAGTAACATAAAAATTAATCACACAGGAACAGGTTGTGAAGACGTTGTGGTACTGAACTGTCTCATGACGAAGTCCACCTGTAGGCATTTGTGAGCATTGTAATGAACCTGTATGTTAGATAATGGAATAACTTCACTTCAAGAATGTTTAAACCTAAATTATATCATCTTCAGGTATTTCTTTCATGTATAGGAAACTAACGACTTACACATTTTGCTTAAAACTGAAAAATTTTACACTAACATATAAATTTAACAAATCAAGAAAATGAGACACAAATACTGTCTTGGTGGCACAGCTTCATTATGACTGTACCTCATGCACCATTTTATCCTATGTCTTTTCTCATACATTCACATACCTGCAACTCTGGACACATGTACACAAGTAACAATTTGAGAACAGCTGAACAAGTATGTATGAAAATTGAGATTGCAGAATTTTGTCAAAAACTGTTCAGCCATTTTTGTTATAGGCACTCTGTCATTCAAAAACAGCAATAAGGCAAAATCTTTTCATCCAATGACTCCTGGTAGAGTGGAAAATATTCCTCTTCAATTTTTCTTTCAAGCAAAGTGATTCTGAATACAAATATGCTTCAATTTTCTTGTTCATTTCCAAGGGTTACTTTTAACAACAATGTTATAAAACCCAGAAAAAGACTGTGATTATGATGATGATGTTTAATCATAAACAGTTCCAAAAGATTCACAGATACACATGCAGGTATCACAGAAAATAACTCAATATGATGGTCCAATATGCATTTATCAATGAAATTGCCCGAGAAAACCTGTATGCTGTTGATGGTCCCTTCCATGTTGATGAAATCAAACTCTGTACAGAGTGAAAACCCTTTATTATCCAGTCCAGAAACTGCAGAGAATTAATGGAGGTGTAAAAACATTTACCACAGCATGCTACTTTCTAATGTTAATGCTGTTCCTCATTTTCTTCCCATATCCCAGAAAAGTCTCATGTCTGGGTACATATCGTACATACAGTGCAACCCCATGAAAATGACAATTTATAAAATTTGTAAAATTGACTCTTATAATGGATACCAATAATATCCAAAACTGAAGTGTATAATCACCAAGCTTGTCCCTTCACTTGAAATTACACGCATCACAATACGCACTATTAAAGAATTAAACCTGTTGTGTGGCAGGATTTTTTCACTTCTGTAGTAGCTATTATGAAGATATGAAAATGAAGAAGAATAAATAAAAATTCTCTGGTCCTTAGTGCCATAAACATTGACAATTTCATTTTCTTTTTATCATTTAACCTCTTGCAAGCACGGCCAGCTGTCTGCCTTCATAAACGGAAGTCCTGCCCTTTACTTGCAATATACTTAAAGTGCACAAAATTAAAGACAAAATGACTTAGACATATGTTTGCAGAATTACAAACTGGTTCTAAACCAAAACAGGGTCACCAGTCACCTTGTACATAATAATATCTTTCCTAGCTTTGAAGGCATAAACTGTTCATTCCAAACACTAAAAAACACTTAATTTTAAGCATGCAGACACACAACAGGTTTTTGCCTCAGTCTCCCCTCATTTGTACCTTATGAAAGTTAAAAATATCCTTATCAAAGCAGCCATTATATATGACCCCGAGTGGGGCATAAGGCATACTGCAAATGAAAACAACGATTCAATAGTGTATTAGCAGCAAAGTTAAAGAGTTATACTTGAAGGATATTACAAGGTTCATTTTATTATGGAACAAAATGGTAAAAGACTCCAGGGTGATTATGTTATTCCTGTCAATATGCACAGTAATCACTGAGATCCCTTTAGGAGGTGAGTGCATTCAAATACAATGTTCTATGCTTACTTCTTTAAGTTTCTGTAGCAGTTCTGGAATACCACCAACTCTGCTTGAATATCTTTGGAAGTCCCTTCTCTCAAGAACTAGCTGCAACAACTCTGGATCACCTGTGGCAACAGCTTCCTGGACCACTAGAAAATACATTACACATACAAGAGTGCATTTTCAACATGCTGAACACAACTCTTAATCTAGCTCCCTCATAGCGGAACATGAAGGTTAAACATCAACACCACAGTCTGCTACTAAACTGAACCTGGAAGCTGTTCCATCCACCTTCCATCTTCACAACTAAACTTCAAGATCAAGACAACTTCACTGCCAATGTTTTTGCCTGTCACAGCTACTAAAATGAAGCTGAAACTATTTCAGAAACAGTTGCAAAATGTTAACCACCACCTTCTCCTCATCCTCCTCCCTTTCTTTGGTGCTTTGCTTCATATGGTTGGATTTGTACTTTTCACGTTCCAAGTGTCTCTGCTTCAAAAATTATCAATTTCTTTGCCGAGAATTTTAACGTGGGAGTTAATGATTTTCCTAGCCATGCTACAAATAGATGTTTCTTTCAAGATACACTCTTCATTGAAGACTGTGATGTTCCAAACAAATTGCAACCTGAATTGACTGAACCGCGGCATGACACAATTTTGCACAGCAGCTGCAACCAGGAAGCTTTCTTTTATGTTTCTTCTCCAGCATCTTACAAGCTACGATGGAGCAATCTGCATAGTGAATAGGCTACAGGCTCGGTGACAAATGGTGGTACAGCTCCTGCCACCTGTGAGAGATTTCTTTCTTCTACAAAGCATCCAAGGATGGTTCTAGGGCCTACCCAGTATCCTATTAAATGGGTACCTGGGATTCTTTCCCTCAGAACAAAGCACCCAGGGTAAGAACCTAACCCACTCACCTCCAGCAAATAATGACATCAAGATGTGTAAAGCCATATATCCACTTTCACACATACCTTCATGCCAGGTACAGGGCAACTTTGCCTTACCTTTACCTTTGCCAGAACCTTTATTCTCAGAGTCACAGAAGCTAGCACAAAATTTGACAAGTGTATTGGCAACACATAAGTATGTGAACAGCCACTTTCATGTACAAATCAAAACAAAGTTCTGTTCAAGAAATACTGTTACGCTCTTATATGGCACTTCCAAAATGTAATCAAATGTTGGTTTCTTGCACAGCAAAAGCAGGCATACTTTTCATACTAACAGCATAAATTTACACTATTTTTATTCTATTGTTCATAAACATTTTAACACTAGCCCACATAGCACATTCTAACTTTTACTGTAGCCCTCCTGCCAAAACAAGGTTAGACAACCCATACTCTCTATTCATAACCACAGGGCCCCTTCCTATTGAAGGGCACCTTCCCCATCCTTACTGGTCACATGAAACTCTTTTTTGGCCATGGTACCTTCCCTCTGCCCAGTATCATTTTTCTTACTGCTACTCATACTTCAACTGTGGCCTTATATTGGGTCAAATCCTGCTGCCACCTAATTCATCCTAAACAGAGTAACAGCAATGCACAGTGAAAGAATTTCAATAAATATTATGGTTCAATCCGAAGAACTGAAACTACACATTCAAAATATATATTAAAATTTGTATTTTCCAAACTCAAGCAACTATGAATACCTGTCCATCCTTCTCTGTTCTCTGTGTTAACACTGGTTGCATGTTGCAGAAGAGTTCGAGCTGATTCAAGATGGCCAAGAGTGACTGCCAGCATGAGTGGTGTACGGCCCCTGGCATCACGCTTTTCTTTGTCATACTGGAAGGCATTAAAAAATTAATTGAAAGATGCTATAACCAGAAATTTTTTATCATTTGTTTGTACCTTTGTGTCTACTGTCCCATTTTTGGTAGGTACAGGCAGGTTTATGGCATCATCATAAAAATACATTCATGCATGTGAGCATGAATATATCAGAAAAAGTCTGGAACAATTAATAAAATCAGACTGAAGATGTTCATAAAATTTTGTATTAACGATATGTCACTGGCTGTCAACAACCTTCATTTCTTTGGATAATAAACTGTTCCTGCACTTATTCTTATCAATGTCCACCTCTGTCCTACCATATTAAATTAACCTGGCCTATGTATCCACTGTAACCCATATTTTAAATGATGCTCAAATCAATATTTACTGATTTTCTCAACAACAGCCCCTGCCTCCACAATCATCTGACAAGGCAAACCAACATGTCACCCACAAAGTCTCAACAAGAAAATCCAACATTCTACGAAATCTCTAGACTGAATGAATACAATGCAGTGGCATTTCTGGCAATCAGCCTAATGGAAATCACATTCACAGCAAGAAAAGCTGACTGTACCTTATACAAAGACCACTTCCAATGGAAAAAAATCAACACATTCCTTGAAAGGTTCAAAACAAGACCCATACAAATTTCAGTCAAAGACACTAGCATTTAAAAAATTTGACCAAATGTCAGTCCTCTTCTGGAGCCAGGGCAAATTACCTACATCATAAGGTCCCAAACATATAAGTATACTGCATCACCTGTATACTGTATGTGTTATATGCTTGACAGGCTGCTCCATGAAGATGTGACATATATACATTCACAACAGACACTCCTATACCCTATACCAATTGGACCAATAACAACAACCAGACTAGAACTACAGAGTGCATGGATTGTCCAGCAGGAAAGATATTCAGATCAGAGTAATCTGCAATTCCTAGGAGTAAAAATAATTGTATTTCTGAAGTATATACATACATACACGCTATGTCACACGGGTCTAAAATCTGGAACTTCATCTACTTCATCACTTATGGTAAGAAAGGTCAGAAACAGGGACTTTTACCTCCTTTCGTAGGAATATCCTCAGCTACTTAACCTGTTTTATTCTGACACCGACAGGATCTAAAGAAACGTATAACTTCGAATCACAACTCCAAATTTCATTCGTTCATTTTACAGTCATGATCAGAAATAGGTTACAATCCTCCTTTTCAAATTAACGATGCAAACATAATTATCACGTCACAACCACTGGACTTCCAGCGTACAAGCTCCATTTGAACAGAATACTTTTCTTTTTTACCCATAAATACAGCTCGAGAGACTTGTCTTCGAATATGTTCTTTCTGAAATACACTTGACACTTACATTACTCGCTTTCTGGGACAACTCCTTTTCCAATTCTTTATACTCATTGTTCCACACAAGCCAATGTAACGGATATTCACTCTTTATAAAGTCAATGGAAGGCATTTCAAAACAGTATATTTACAAACACTTAACAAATTATACAGCAAATTCCCACTACTATAGCTTTCTTCGTCCCATCACCATACACCTTTCCTCACAGATCGTCGAACATCCTTGCCTCCTGCAGACTCCTGCAAAAACCACAGATATTTCACACGTATGTAGCGGGTAGTGCTTGGTAAACTACATACAAACCCTGACTCTGAATCTGTGCACAGCATTGTTCCGGATTACACTGTTTACACTAAAAATCCAGCGGGCTGCAATATCTGAAGTCCAGAATAAGAGGCGACGTACGGACAAAATGCATGATAATTCCAGTCGTTCGTAGTTTCCTTATATTTGTGCATTCACGAATTTTCTCCGCCTTGCATTCATTACAGTCATCACGCCGGATAAATGTGAACCAGACACCAACACGTTATCTTAATTTCAAGTTAAATGCGAATTAACGGTCATCAATTTTCTGAGGCGTGTGGCTCACTAATTCTGCTGCAAAAGTCTTATATTGCCAACAGTTCAGACTTTTATAGGGCTGAGTGTACATGTCTTCCACACGGATAATCATACCATATTTCTTGGATACAACTTTGAATCACGAGGGACAACTACAGATTAAATACTTAGTATTAATTTAAAATATTAATGAGGAAAATAAATACGTTGAATATGTTGTACTTTACTTTTTAAGCGAAAAGAAGTGATGTGAACCAAATAATTTATTCTGTGTTGGGATCCGTAGATCCGTAGATTGTGAAAATAGTTGTGATTGTAATCTTTGGTCGTGATTGACGTAATGCAGCGATGTTACCGCAAGTAGTAAAAACTTTCGTTGTTTGAGTGTTATGAACATAATAGTGTTTGTGTATGAAATGGTGGGTGGAAATTCGTAGCAAAAGTATTAATGGGAATTTATAATGTCAATATCGATGTCCAAAGGGAAATTAAGGAATATCCAAGAGTGCGCGGATTGTGGATCATCGGGTGAGTCATTGTCAACTCCGTTCTAATTAACCAAATTTGACCGCAGAACAAATAAGCTTGTGAAGATATTGTTCCCTGCGATATGTAAACGTGTATATTGGTACATGGTTACCACGTTTCGGAGGCTCTTACTGCCTTCAACGTATTGCAAAAAGCGCAGCACTGCTGTGAGAACGGCAAATTTCGCAAGTAAACACAATTTAAATACCACGCTGTTACGGGACCATTCTGCAGAAACGATTTGTATAAATTAATTTCGCCCTTGAAGAAACTGATTCGGACATTTCAGCGGTCTCGTAAGTTACTGTGATAATCTTTCATAGTAAATAAAATGTATGTTCTGTGCGTAAAATTCGTTCAATTCATAATTATGTTGAACCAAAAGAAAGTTGAACACAGACTCAGACACAGATTATAGTGAGATGAAACGTAGAATATGAAAAAGACAAATTGCCCGAAACTGAAAAATGTGGATTTTTTGTTCGGATTGAAAGATAAATAATGAGAATAAATACGCCAATAAGTTAATCATCTACCATCTACCAACAAAAAGAGAGATGAATTAAGTATAATTATGCAATTTAGCCTTATTAGACCTCATATCATTTGTTTAAGCGAACATCATTTGAGAGAACAAGAAATTAAAAAAAAATCTTTCTTTAAATAATTATAGATTAGCATCACATTTCTGTAGAGAGAGATTTTCAGAGATGGGAGTATATGTTATGACAAGGAAAGATTTAAATTTCAATAGAGTACATTTAAATAAATTTTGCAGTGCAAAGACATTTGAGGCATGTGCAACTAAAGTAAACACCAAAACGATAAAAATTATTATATGTTGCATATATAGATCTCCATTCAGAAATATGGACCAGTTTTTTAAATGATTGGAGGAGACATAAAAAGTCTATATCAACCTACCCTCACATTTCTGCCTTGTGGTGATTTCAGTATAAAATTTCTTATGGTAAACTCAACCAAGCAAAAAACTGTAATATTAATGAAAACCTCTAATGTGGCTCAAGTACTGGACTTTTCTAGGGTAGCTAACAATAAAGCAATATTAATAGATAGCTTCTTTTTAGTCATGAAGTATAATAGTATAGCAGCATACCCATTCAAAAGTTGCCTATCAGACCATGATGCACAAATCATTATTTTGGATAACCTAAGTATTTTTCCTCATAAAATGGCACCATTTAAGAAAGTTCACTTAATCAGTGATCAAACACAAAATAACTTTCAATCATTGTTATGGGAATAAACATGGGACACAGTTAACAACACGAATCATGCTAATAAAATGGTCAGTAATTTTCAGTGCATCTTTTTAAGAAATTTTGAAAATAATTTCCCCACTATTTACATAGGAAATAGACCTAAAGATAGTAAATATATTATAAAAGATATTAAGTTATCATATAAAAGGAAAAGAGAGCTTTATATTTTATATGAGAATACAAATAATCTCCAGGTAAAAATTATTACAAACAATGCTTTGCAATCCTAAAAAATATAATTACAGAAACAAAGACAATACAGTTTATTGATCACATTAAAACTTCTTCTGATAAAGTTAAAACAGCATGGAAGATTATAAAAGATTCCACTGGTGAATCCCAGTTATACGATTCAGTTACCAAAATAAACTCTGAGGCTATTCTGATATCAGATGCTATAGATATAGCCAATTTCTTTAACAGATTCTTTATACAAGTACCAGAGAACTTAAAAAATAAATAAATCAGTGTACATAATGCCTTAAGCTATTAGAATAGACTAATATGGTTGCAGTTTTTTAAATGAAACTAATCCCTGTTATAGAAACAGAAGTGATAAATATAATAACATCTCTCAAAAGGAAGAATGCTTCAGGGCATGATGATATTTCCAAAAAAATTTTAAAATATCATGTAAATATCATAAGCAAGCCCTTTACTTATATATGTAATTCTTCACTAATTACCAGAATGTATCCAGACAGGTGTTAATATGCATTAGTGTGACCTAACCATAAAAAAGGAGATAAAAGCAATATTGCTAATTGTAGACCAGTATCACCATTACTTTCACTGTCAAAAGTTCTGGAAACATTGAGGTTTAGTTGATTAAACAAACATTTGCAATTGAACAAAATTTTAGCTCCAGAGCTGTTCAGATTTAGAAAAGGAACGAATATTGAATATGCAATCTTTACTTTAATGGATATCATATTTACCTCACTAAATCACTGACAGCAGGTAGTAGGCACTAAATCATATCTCACAAACAGAAAAAAAAAAAAAAAGGTTAACATATCTCCACAAAATCCAGGAGCAGAAAGTTCTTGAGGTTTTGAAACCATAATCATTGGAGTTCCCCAGGGCTCAATCTTGGGACCATTGTTCTTAGTTTATATAAATGATCTCCCATTTGGAATATATCACACTGCTAAACTGGCAATTTGTGCAGATGACGCAACTGTATTAATCACTGTCAAGAATTTTAATGAAATACAAGTAAAAGCTAAGACTACACTGGACTACGTGAGGGAATGGTTTTTAGTAAATCATTTAACTTTAAATATAGATAAGACAGACCTAGTCAAATTCAGTTCAAATCATTAGCAAGATGAAACATTTCTAATTTACTATCAAAATAATTCAGTAAAAGAATCTACCAATACCATATACCTAGGATTAGAATTAGGCAAACATATAAACTGGAAGAACCACATTAATAAAATTTTACCTAAACTGAGTAATCCATGCTTAGTTGTTAGTTGTACATACTACAACCCAGGTGTCCGTGGTGAGAGGCCCGCACCTAACTGGCAGCAAAAGTAAGCGACCACATTGTGATAATAATGTGTTCTTGTAGTGCCTGGTTGGTCATTGATACCAGGACTTCATATTTTCTTCCTTATATGCATTTTTGTATTTTAGTTTGCAATTTTACTGTACAAGATTTTCATCATATTATGTACCTGATTGGCTGATAACCTTGTCCTGGAATTAATGGCCTGCACTCCAATTTACGGTATTTTTGTAAGAACAGTTTTGCACTTTTTGTATGCATTTTTTGTAACAGAACTGTTCCTTATAACATAATACTGTGTTGTAGAATCCCATGAATCTGTTTGGAATACCTTTTTTTACAGATCCTACATGGGTGTCAGTTAATAGGGGTATCCTGTTGTGTGGTGAGTGTTGTAGCATTCACAGAAGTTTGGGTCGTCATGTTTCTCAAGTAAAATCATTGAAGAAGGGAGCATGGAGTCCTACATTGCTTCAGATGGTACATACACTCAACAACAATGGTGTCAACAGTGTTTGGGAACACTCACTTTTGGATCCAATGCATTCAAAATCAGGGCGAAGGAAACCTCAAAGCAGGGATCCTCTACAGTAAGTAATGAAGCGAAAAATAGGAAAAAGCATACAAAATTACTGTAATTTTGAGAAGTTGTTCTTTGTGAAGAAAACCAACACAATTGACAGCTGTAGCATCAGTACTTAAATTTTATAAGGTGCTTTGTGTATTATTATTTTTAATTGTTATCCATTATTTATTAATTATTATTATTATCATCATCATCATCATCATCATCTTATTTATGATTGAAATGTAAGTGTGCTGTGTAGAAATAGTACTTTTAAAGTTAAGTTTTCTGTATATTGTTATTGGGTGCCTGTGACAACTTGTGGTTCTGCCTTCCGATTCATTTTGTTCCTTCAGATTGACAACTTTAAATAGTAAACATATATTTAGGTAGAGATTGTATGTGCTGTTTATTTCATGCCCAAAACAAGGTGTGATGATTTTATGTCCTAAGGGAAGAATGTGGATTGAGGGCTAATGAGAATATCTAAACTTACAAGACAGGCAGTGTTAGGAGGCTAGAGAAAACTTTACATTGAGCAACCCTATTTTGTACTTTTCAGTGCATATTAGGATGGTAAAAGCAAGCATGATTAACTGTTTGGGGTGTGGAACACACATGGGAGAGTTGAAATTGAACAGATATAACATGTTTGGTAGATAGTCTGAAAGAAAAATACCACATGACATACCAAGCCCATATTGGTACCCCTCTCATTTGTATGCAACTGCCCACCTCTCCAGCCCCCAAACACAGCCTCTCTTGAGCAGTGCAAATACAGAGCTTCCCCCCCCCCCCCCCCTTTTTTTTTTTTTTGTTGCCAATACAAGATAAGGAGTATGAATTGTGATATTTCACGATACATACCTTCTCCAGTTCTGCAATTAATTTGATCTAAATTGCATTGTTCCTATATATTTCTAATTATTATTTCAGTATTTAGTTCATTGTAAGTGGTCTGTAAATAAATAAATATATATATATATGTGTGTGTGTGTGTGTGTTTTATAATTTCTAATGTACTACATGGCATCACATCTCAGAAGATGGTATTTCTTGGTAGTTGACATCAGGGCTTCATATGATAAGCTTTTGAGACATGAATGCTTTTCTTTACTTAATGTAATTTGGTAAGCATATGAGTGGATGAGATTCACACATTCCAGTACATTGTGTATTATAATTGTGATAATGAAGGACATTTTATATTGCAGGATGAGGAAGTTGGGGTTGAAGGAGGAATCACCAGTGTGGTCTGCATCCGTGATGAGCTTATGCTAGCAACTACTCGTGGTCATGTGCTGAGGTATAGGTGGGATGGTTCACAGAACAGAGATTATTGTCTTGATCTGAGACGGGTACCTTTCTGCATTGATCAGCAAGTTTCTAAAGGTTAGCTTTCATTTTTATGGCTTATTATTACAGTATTAACGGGACAGAAGTGAAGAGTATTCTGTTATTATCCGTACTCTTTCTGGAAATGTACTTTATAACAACCTTGGTTTTAGTTTATCAAAAATTTTTGGTATTCTTTTTGTGTTTATCGAATATTGGAAAATTGACGATAAAGAACATGAAGAATGTTACGTTATTTGTTAACCAGATTACATTATAAATTTGATATTAGGATTTATACTATTGTATGAGTTTGGCAGTGAAATCTTATTGTAATGGAATTGTGCGGGTGACAAAATTATATTTGTTGTCATGATATTTCATTACACTGAAACATTAAAAACGTCATAATAATGACAGTTACAAACATGTAAAAAAAAAAAAGGTATTAAGCTACTATTCTTACATTATGAAAAAGGCTGAAATTTTTTTGTGCAGCATAATTTGGTATTGATTGCTTAGGAGTCTCTTGGGGAATTTCAGTGCTGTCCAGTATATGGTCTGGAACTTCATTCTTGGTAATTAAAAAGTTCTGAAGACTTCAAAATGTGTTGGATATCTGTTGAGCCGAAGTGCACTTTCCTTTTATTCCATTAGGTCAAATGATTGTATGACGTTTCACTCTTCCTTGCACAGCACTAATCCATTTACCAGAATGTTCGTTGATTGTTTATCTAGAAACAACTTTGCTTTCCTGTTGTTCGTGGTATGAATTGTTTCCCCTGTGGTTGAATTGAATTGGAATCAGTGCTCTTTATTTTCTTTGTGTCCTTCAAAAATGTAGACATAGTTGGTGGGCTGAGTCCATATTTTCTTATGGTATCACTTTTGTCGATCTCTTCTTTACTTCACATCTAGAGAAAACTGCTTGTGTTTCTTTATCTCCTCCATAACCTCTGCACAATAAAAACAAAAGTAATGAAACTGTAACCTAATGATGAGTGATAAAAAATTGACATGGATTGAAACTGCTTTGGAAGAACTTGCTTATGGGCATTGCTGTTTCTTATGGTGCAGTGGTGCCAGCATCTGCATAATTGTGCCAAATCCACAGAGCACATTCATACCTTCTACTTTTTTATAAACCATACATGCTACATAACATGGTGCTGTAAACAGTTCTCTGTTGCACAGGCAGATAAAATCTGGGGCTCATCTTTGTGCACTGGAAGCTGGGGAAATGTCTGAGAAGGAACTAGTCTTGTCCCTGCTGTGAGTTTGGTTAGATAAGATGTGATATACTGTTTGAAAACATTAATGTATCTTATAATGTATGATAATCAGAATCATGTGTCTGATGGAACCATATCATTTAGGGAAATTGAATTTCAGTCGGATACAGAAATCCAGTTGCAGGGTCACGCAGCATTATTAAGTAGAGAATAAATGTATTCTCTGTTGATAGTAGCGTGAGCTATGTCAATTAAAAGTGGAAACATGTTTTGACCTCAAGCTCAGTCCCAAACAGTATGGTAGCTAAGCTCTAAAGGCATGATGGTTCATTTGAATTGCCAACCCCTTGAACATCTAGCCAAAGAAATGTGTCTGAATTGCCACCTTTCATTTTGACTCATTTATGCAGCATCTTCAACCATTGTAGCAGTATTCCTTGTGACAATAACTGCAAGAGTTGAGAATGCGGGTGTTCACACAGGTGATTAAGTCATGCCAACAATTCATATTGACAAAAACAGGGTTTTTTGCTTCACTGAATTTAAATGGTGACTGACTGATCATATTGAAACACAATGCCATTTGAGTGGGATCAATTAATTTCAGTGCACCCCTTCTATGTGAATTGAAAGGTTTACCAGTTGAACACAACTCAGCATGGTTTCAGTTTCTAGCGTTGGTCATGTGGCTGAATCGGATAACACTGGTCAACAAAAATTTTGTCCCATGAGGAAAAATATCTGTTTCTGATGTATTTTTTCATGCTGAATTCAAATATGTTTCCAGAATTTCTCAATCACCCACACCTTTCGCTCCAGGTTAAAGGGATGGAACCTTCTGCGCCAGGACACTAAGGTGTGTTTTTACTGTGGGTACCACGAAGAATTCAAGGATTTTTTCTCCCAGGAAGATGGTGTCATGTTTTGCAATGATGTTTGTTCCATCATGGAAGTTCTTGGCCATGAATATAACCCAGATCAGTGGCGTTTTTTCGCTGATTCGTCAAAAGTGAGCTTGAAGGTGGTTCATTCCACAACGGAAATAGATTTTCCTCTGTTCCTTTGGCTCATGCAGCCAACATGAAGGAAAGTTATGGAAGCATGAAGCTACTGTTGGGAAAAATTAAGTATGACGAATTTAAGTGGAGGTTATGTGGTGATCTCACGGTTGTGTCACTGTTAATCGGAATGCAACTGGGTTACACAAAATACTGCTGTTTCCTATGCAAGTGGGACAGCTGGGACAAGAAGAATCAGTACGTAAATAAACTGTAGTCTAAAATTAACATCACTGACGCCAGGGGAGAAAAATGTCATCAATCCTCCTCTTGTTCTTCTGGAGAAAATTTATCTGCCCCCTTTGCCCATAAAGCTGGGCCTCATGAAAAACTTTATGAAAGGTATGGATAAAATAGGCCTTGGATTCCAATACGTGTGGAGTAAGTTCCCAAATGTGAGTGACGCAGAAATCAAAGAGGTTATATTTATAGGACCCCAGATCAGGGAACTGATGCAAGACAAACAGTTCGATTAAGACCTGAATGAGAGTGAAAGAAATGCATGGTTGTCATTTAAGGGGATTTGCAAGGACGTCTTAGTAAGTCACAAAACAGTGAGCTATCAGGATGTTCTGCAGGACCTGTTGACTTCATACAAAGCTAAGGGATGCAATATGAGTTTGAAAATCCACTTTCTGGAGCCACACTTGGATATATTGCCAAAAAATCTCGGCAAAGTCAGTGATGAATGCGGTGAAAGATTTCACCAAGATATTATGGCTATGGAAAAGCGGTACCAAGGCAAGTGGACCTCAAGTATGTTGGCAGACTATTGCTGGACACTGAAGAGGGATGTACCTGACGCCAAATACTGGCGAAAGTCACATGCCTGTACATTTTAGAGGAAAGTTTCTGCCTGTTTCATGAGCACATAAAATACTATTTTGCACATATAAATTCCTCTTTATCTTTGAAACCCCGCCTGATAGAAACATTCTGTATACATACCTGAATTCAGCATAAAAAGTACTGCTAAGTTCATCTATTGAAGTTCGTGGGACAAAAAAAATTAAATTTTGTTGACCAGGGTAATCGACCAGTGTAAATGTGCTGTAAGTGATACTGTTCTACAGTAGCAGGTTGGAACGTGTTGCTTGGCTGGTGCTTAATGGGTTTGGTTGAGTCTGCAAATTGCTTGCTGTCTTGCGGTTTTTTTTTTGTGGGATTCCTGCCACAGAGCACCATGGGCACTACCATTGTGTGCATTTTTGTGGCTCTCCATAATGAGCATACATTAATGATTCTTCATAACTCCTATTTCTAACTTGTGTCTCACGTCACAGTTGAAGAGGTGAATTTTTTTAAGGTACACATGGCCCACTGATTTTTTTTTATGAATTTTATGATGTATATTTAAGTGTTTTTAGCATGATGAATTTATGTTACATTAAATTGACATTTTTGTTACAATGGTATTTGTTAAAGAAATGTTTGTGTTAAATATTCATCATACTTTTTCCTGGCAGGATGAATTTATATTGTGTTAAACTGAAATGTTTGTTGCCATGGCATTTGCTAAAGATGTATTTTTATTTAAAGGTGTATAGAAGAGGGTTTTGTTGCACTGGAACTTCTATATTCTGGTGTTAAAGTGAGGTTTCACTGTATATATATTCAAGTTCTCTTTACCATACAATTTCTGAGATCTCTTTGGAGTAATTCAACAAATTGTGCTTATTAGGCTTATTAAGCCTATTTTTTAATGCTCTGTTCTCATATTTAGCTGTTTTCATCCTCCTGTTGCTCATCTGTTCACTTACATATTGAGTACTGTATCTTGATTTTATATAACCATATTTAATTTTACACATTTGTGAAATTTTAATGGGTTTTTTCAAATTGTATTTGAAATAATGTGCACCTCGTTTATAATGTTCAGCTTTTGGAATTGAAGCACTTTGTTTTTGATGTTGTAGCCTTTCTGATCACTTGTTTAGTGATTAGTTGCCCAACAACAATACTTATCAAATCGCATATTGCGAAAATTAGCAAAGCATGTCGTGGAAATCTGATCATACACAATGTGATTCATGAGGTAAATACTAAAATTATCATGGCACTCTCGATTGCTGAATGGCATAAATTTAAACTCACATTTGGGGGGAGGCAGACACACGTTTGAATTGTGTGCATGTGCATCCTGTGCAGTCGAAACACGGCACAGATCCCAAAGTGATGTGGTATAAAGGTAACCCCAGTTATATTATTGCAGTGTATTTTGAATACTAGAAGTGGTTCATTAATGCCTGTTTATTTTTGCCATTAATATTTTGGTATTTCTACAAAGGTGTCTCAATGTATGACACTTTGTAATAATAGAAATGGTTCATTCTTATTTATTTTTGATTGATTAAAATTTTGGTGTTCCCATGAAAGTGTGTCATTTATGTGGACATCATTCTTCAGTTGTAGTGTGAAATAAAAAGGCTAAGCATTATTGCTGTGCAGAATAAAAACTATACACACATATGCAGTGTGAAATGAATGCAAAATCTATATAAATTTTTGCATGCAGAATGCTTCACATTTTTGGAATTAAAGTAAAAGAGTTACACAGTCACACTGTGTTGCATATAACCCAGGTTCATCATCTTGTGAACAGCCAATGCATCATTAGGTTGCTGTCACAGATTTTAAGTGTTTTGAAAATGCATTAACAATATTTTGGACCTCAGTTCCTTTACTGGTTTATAGCATTAACTTAAAAATGGTTGACAGAGACGTGTATTGTCACATTAATCAGCTATAATAATAATAATATTATTATTATTATAATAATGAGGGCTCAATGGGTATGGGAGAGGTAGTACCTTTGTAAGGGGTTGACCCTGCACTGGTCCTTACCAGCCCAGGTGTGCAGCAGTGCAACTTGAGGCACCAGCCACTCACTTCCCTGCACACAAGACCGTCCGTGCGTAGTGAGTAACTACATCCGACCAGAGGTGAGCCTGTATAAACGGAACAC
>Ga0131853_10003710_pt1 | contig 27430 bp, 18 predicted proteins | sample TergutLab28metaG_FD_92764 | JGI IMG/M metagenome (GOLD analysis project Ga0131853, IMG submission 92764) | Labiotermes labralis P1 segment gut microbial communities from Petit-Saut dam, French Guiana - Lab288 P1 (version 2) (version 2) | ecosystem: Host-associated > Arthropoda: Insects >...
GACCTGGTCGTCGACCGGACGGCGTTCGACCGCATCATCGCCAACGGCGGCTACATCTCCGCCAACACCGGCTCGGCGCCGGAGGCCAACTCGGTGCCGGTGCCGCGCGACAAGGCGATGCGCTCGTTCAACGTCGCGACCTGCATCGGCTGCGGCGCCTGCGTCGCGGCCTGCCCGAACGGGTCGGCGTCGCTGTTCCTGGGTGCGAAGATCACCCACCTCGGCGAGCTGCCGCAGGGCCAGCCGGAGCGCTACTCCCGCGTCGCCTCCATGGTCGCGCAGCACGACCACGAGGGCTTCGGCGGTTGCACCAACATCGGCGAGTGCGCATCCGCGTGCCCCAAGGAGATCCCGCTCGACGTCATCTCGCAGCTCAACAAGGACCTGCGGCACGCCCTCGGCAAGGGCTACTGAGACCCCATCCCCCGCCGAGACGTCACTTCGTGACACCCGAGACGTCACTCGGTGACACGCGAGACGTCGCTTCGTGACATCCGAGTAGTCAGTACATGACACAGCCCGCGGCCTTATCTGCCGCGGGCTGTGTCGTTGAGTGACGTTTCGGGTGTCACGGGGTGACGTCTCGCGTGTCACGGGGTGACGTCTCGCGTGTCACCGAGTGACGTCTCGCGTGTCACCCGAGTGACGTCTCGGCCCAGCGCCTTCAGCCCCTTGGCCACCAACAGGCCGCCGATGGCGGTGTCGACCGCGATGAGTACGCCGTGGGCGATGTAGTACGGCGCGGGGCGGGACTGCTCGGGGTCGCGGGCCGTCCGGGCGAGGTTCCTGGCGAAGTTGCCCCAGATCGCGATGTTCCAGGCGCCGATGCCGAGCAGGAGGGCGCCGTCCTTCTTCGTCATGACGCCAACCTACCGAGGCGCCGCAGGCTCAGCGGCGGCGGGCTCGCAGCAGCGCCAGGCCGACAACGGAGGAGACCGCGCCGGCGAGGAACGCCGGCACCGCGCCGACCCGGGGCGCGGCGGCCGTGCCGTTGCCGATCGCCAATGGCGGCGTACTCGGGCCCTGCACGGGCGCGGCCTCGGTGCCGGGCTCGGGCTGGATCGCGAACGCGTACGCCGCGGCGTACAGCGTGACGCGGGAGAAGTAGTTGATCCAGACCAGCAGGATCAGCGAGATGCCGAAGACCTGGAACGCCGGCTGGCCCTGCGTGCTCTTGAGCAGGACGCCCGAGATCTGCTTGAGGATCTCGAAGCCGACGCCGCCCAGCGCCGCGCCCGCCCACAGGTTGCGGTGCGGCAGCCGCGGCTCAGCCAGCAGCACGAACATGGCGAAGAAGAGCAACATGTTGGCCGCCAGCCCGAACGCGATCGAGATGACCTTCACCAGCCAGTTGAGGCTCTGCGGGGCACCGATCCAGTGCAGCACCTGGGTCGAGAACCCGTCGACGACCCCGGTCACGGCGACCGTCAGGAGCAGCACGACGCCGAGGACGACGAGGGTCGCGAGGTCACGGAGCTTGCCGACGAGGAAGTTCGGCTGCTCCCGGCTCGGCACGCAGAAGACCACCAGCAGGGCCGAGCGCAGCGAGGAGAGCCAGCCGAGCCCGGCGTACAGGACACCGACGAGGCCGACGACGCCGACGGTGTTCGCCGAGGACTGGATGTTGGCGAGCGAGACCTGGCCCTGACCGCCGCCGACCAGGCCGGGCAGGACGGAGTCGATCGCATCGTGCAGGTTCTGCTGGGCGTGCGGGTAGACGCGGGCGACCAGCCCCACCACGAAGTAGGCGATCGCGAGGACCGGGAAGACCGACAGGAACCCGAAGTAGGTGACCGCCCCGGCCTGCTGGCCGGCCTTGACGCTCCCGAAGTGCTCCTGCATGCGCACCAACCGGTCGACGTGCGGGTGGTGCGCGCGCAACGACTCGATCCACGCCTTGATCCGGTCGATCACGCCCGTTACGCCCCCCACCGCGCCGTCACCCCATCTTTACCGCGACACGGCCGTCCGTAGCGAGAAGTCCCGCGTCGGCCGCCAGCCGTCGACCTCGTCGTGCACGTAGATGTGGAACTCCTCCACCATGAACTCGCACTCAAACTCCGCCAGCTCCGCGAAGGCCCGCTCGAGCGCAGCCTCGGGCAGGTCGTGCGCCACCGTGACGTGCGGATGGTAGGGGAACGCCAGGTCGACGTCGAGCGGGCCGCGGCGTACGGCGTCAGCGAGCTGTTCGCACTCGGAGATGCCCTCCACGACGGCTACGAACACCACCGGCGAGACCGGCCGGAAGGTGCCGGTGCCGCGCAGATGCACCTTGTACGCCGACCGCTGCCGCGCCACCGACTCCAGGTGTCGCTCGACGTCGGGCACGACGTCGGAGGCCACCTCCGTCGGTGGCACCAGCGTGATGTGCGTCGGGATCATCGACGCCGAATCGTCGCCGATGGCAGCGCGATACTCCTGCAGCTCGGTGGCCCAGGGCTCCGGGATGGCGACAGCGACACCGATCGTCGGCACGGGCTACACCCCTGCGGCGCGGACGAAGCCGACGTGGTCGTAGACGTCACCGAGCGTTCGAGAGGCGACCGCGCGGGCCTTGCTGGCGCCGTCGGCGAGCACCTGGTGCAGGTAGGCCTGGTCGTCGAGCAGCTCGAGGGTCCGGGTGCGGAACGGCGTCACGAACTCGACGACGACCTCGGCGAGATCCTTCTTGAAGTCGCCGTAGCCCTTCCCGGCGTACTTCTCGACCAGCGTGTCGATGGCGGTGCCGGTCAGCGCGGAGTAGATGCGCAGCAGGTTCGAGACGCCCGGCTTCTCCTCCTCGTCGAAGCGGATCTCGGCCCCGGAGTCGGTGACCGCGCTGCGGATCTTCTTGGCGCTCACGCTCGGCTCGTCGAGCATGTCGATGATGCCGCCCGGGCTCGAGGCCGACTTCGACATCTTGCTGGTCGGATCCTGCAGGTCGTAGATCTTCGCCGTCTCCTTGAGGATGTACGGCTCGGGGAGGCGGAAGGTCTTCTTGTAGCGCTTGTTGAATCGCTGCGCGAGGTCGCGGGTGAGCTCGAGGTGCTGGCGCTGGTCCTCGCCGACCGGGACGTACTGAGGCCGGTAGAGCAGGATGTCGGCGGCCATCAGCATCGGATAGGCGAAGAGGCCGACCGACGCGGCACCCTCGCCGCCCTTGGCGGACTTGTCCTTGAACTGCGTCATCCGGCGGGCCTCGCCGAAGCCGGTCAGGCACTGCAGGATCCACCCCAGCTCGGCGTGCTCGGGGAGCTGGGACTGGATGAAGATGGCGCTGCGGCTCGGGTCCACGCCCGCCGCGAGCAGCTGCGCGGCGGCACGCAGGGTGCGCTGGTGGAGGACCTTCGGATCCTGCTCGACCGTGATCGCGTGCAGGTCGGCGATGAAGAAGAACGGCTCGTAGCCCTCCTGCAGATCCGCCCAGTTCCGCACCGCGCCGAGATAGTTGCCGAGGTGGTAGGAGTCGGCAGTCGGCTGGATCCCGGAGAGGACCCGAGGCAGCGTCGCGGGAGCGGTCGGGGCGGGCATGCGGCCATTGTCCCAGACACCCCTGACGATGCGGAGAGTGATCCCGAGGTCACGCTTCGCGACGTCCGCGGCTTACGCGTGGGGCACGGGTCCGCCCGCGAGCGCGACCACCAGGCCGACCACTCCGGCGGCGAGCAGGGTGACCACGACGCCACGACGGAGCACCACGGTCGCGACCACGGCTGCGGCCAGGACCCCGAACTGCCACCCCTCGCTCAGCGCCCGTGCGAGCGGTACGGCGGAGCCGAGGATCGCTCCGATGGCGGCGGGGCCCGCACCGTCGAGGAAGGCGCGGGCGCGCCCGTCGCCGCGCAGCCGGTCGAAGTGCCCGGCGCCGAGGAGGACGAACGCGAACGAGGGACTGAACGCGATCGCCGCGGCCAGCAGGCCGCCGGCCACGCCCGCCGCGGCGTACCCGACCGCGGCCGTGGTGTGCACCACGGGACCGGGCGTGATCTGGCCGATGACGACGGCGTTGAGGAACTGCGCCGAGCTCATCCAGTGGTAGTGGCCGACCGCATCGGCCTGCATCAGCGGGATGATGACGAAGCCACCACCGTAGGAGAGCAGTCCGACCTTGACCGCCACCCACGCCAGCGCCCCCAGCGTCCCCAAGCCCGTGGTACGGACGACGAGCGGCACCAGCCCGAGGAGCGGTACGGCGCCGGGCGAGCCGCGGCCGGCGTCGGTGCGCGCGCGGGATGCGGACCGCGCCGGCCGTGCGGGCCGCGCAAGGAGGAGCTCGATCACGCCGCAACCCAACAGCACCAGGACCAGCCACGGGCCGATCGTGGCCGTCGCCACTCCCCCGGCGAGCAGGTAGAGGGACCAGCGGAGCACGTGCCGTCGGCGTTTCCAGCTCGCGGTGAGCAGGTCCCAGCCCGCGTGGAGGGCCACCGCGGCGACGGCAGCCCCAGCGCCCGCACCCGCGCCCACGACCCAGAGCGGCGGGGCGCCGGCCAGGAAGAGTGCCGACAGCGCGATCGTCGCGATCAGGCCCGGGACGATGAACGCCAGCCCGCCGACGAGGGCGCCGGCCCGGCGACGTACCCGCCATCCGCAGAAGATCGCCATCTGCGTGGAGGCCGGGCCTGGCAGCAGGTTGCACGCGGCGATGGCGTCCTCGAACTCCTCGGCGCTGATCCAACCCCGCCGTTCGACGCACAGCTCGCGCAGCAGCTTGATGTGGGTCGGCGGCCCACCGAAGCCGATGCACCCGATCCGGCCCCACTCCCGCAGGACAGTCCGCAGCTCGACCGGCGGGGTGTCGGTGGCCACGGCGAGGACGCTATCGCACGGCTCGCTCGCCGGCGCGGTGCATGGTGGCCGAGACCAGCAGGATCACGACTCCGACGACGGCGAGGCAGGAGCCGAGTACCGAGGTCGACCGCACCCCCCACCGGTCCAGCGCGATGCCGCCCAGGAAGGCGCCCATCGCGTTGGCGATGTTGAGCGCGGCATGGTTCATCGCGGCCCCGAGGGTGACCGCGTTGCCGGCGACCTCCATCAGCCTGACCTGCAGGGTGATGGCGACGATCGAGGAGATGGCGGTGACGACGAAGTTGAGCGGCAGCAGCCACCAGCCGTGCGGCGCGACCAGCCAGTACACGAGCAGTACGACGACCGTGCCGCTGGCGCCGAGCAGCAGCGAGCCGAAGACGGACCACCGCGCCAACTCTCCGGCCAGCCAGGTCCCGGCGACCATGCCGAGCCCGAACGCGAGCACGAACCACGGCACCGCCGAGTCGTGCAGGCCGCCGACGTCGGTGACGATCGGGGCGATGTAGGAGTAGACGGCGAACATGCCGCCGAAGCCCGCCGCACCCGCGACCATCGTCAGCCACACCTGTGGGTTGACGAAGAACTCCCTGGCCTCGCGTCGCCCCGTGGCCTCCTTGTCGGCCGGGAAGTGCGGCACGTACAGCAGCACCAGGGCGGCCGTCAGCGCGGCGAGACCGGCGCTGACGACGTACGGCGCCCGCCAGCCGAGGTGCTGGCCCAGCCAGGTGGAGGCTGGTACGCCGACGACGTTCGCCACGCTGAGGCCCAGCATCACCAACGCCACTGCTCGGCCGGTGTAGCCGGGGCGGGCCAGCCGGGCCGCCACCAGGCTCGCGACGCCGAAGTAGGCGCCGTGGGGCAGGCCGGCGAGAAGGCGCGCGAGTAGCAGCATGTGGTAGCTCTGGGCGGCCGCGCTGAGCAGGTTGAACGCGCCGTACGCGCCCATCAGGGTGATCAGGACCGCCTTGCGCGGCAGCCCGGCGACGAAGAAGGCGAGGACCGGTACGCCGATCACGACGCCGAGCGCGTAGGCACTGATCAGGTGGCCCGCCGTCGCCACGCTGACATGGACGCCGCCGGAGATCTGGGGCAGCACGCCCATGGTCTCGAACTCCGTGGTGCCGATCGCGAACCCGCCGACAGCCAGCGCGAACACCGCCAGCGCGAAGTGGCGCGCATGCGGCGTCGACGGCTCGATGTCCAAGGGGGCCGTCGCGGTCATGCGCTCGCTTTCGCTCGTCACGGGCAGGAACGCAAGTCTCCAACCGGCCGCTGCGAGCGCCTATTCCACGGCGCGGCCGCGTGGGCCGGGCTGCCCGAGCGGCGTGGTCAGCACGACCACGAGCACGAGCGCCCCGGCCGCCACGACCGCCCACCACGCGAAGGGCGTCTGCCCGTGCAGGTCCATCCCGGCTGCGGAGTGGACACGCGCGTTCGGCACTCGGATCCCGCGCACCAGCAGCCGGTGGGAGTTGATCCCGATCGGCGTACACGTCACCAGCGTGACGTAGTCCTCGCCCCGGGCCGGGTAGAGGCTGTCGGTCTGATTGGGAAGCACCGTGAGGATCTGGTCGACCCGATAGGTCAGCGTCTGGTCGAGGACGGTGATCGTGAACGTGTCCCCGGTGGCCAGCTCGTGCAGGTTGCTGAACAAAGTGTCGCCAGGAATGCCGGAGTGTCCGGTCAGCACGCTGTGGGTGCCGGGGCCGCCAACGGGCAGCGAAGTGCCGTACAGATGCCCGACGCCCCGTCTGAGCACGTCGCCGGAGGTGCCATGGAAGATCGGCAGATGGACGCCGATGCGCGGGATCGCGATCACGCCCATCTCGCCGTCGGGACCGGCGAGGACCGAGCGATACTGTGTCGCCGCCCAGCCGCCCGCCGCGCCTTCGGGGTTGTCGTAGGCGTCGCTCAGCGTCGCCTTCGGCATCCGGCTGTTGAACCGATGCGCCTCCGCGAGCTGCCGTGAGACCGACGCCCCGGGCTGGGACTGGACGTAGCCGACATATCCGTCGATGGCCGAGCGGTGGGCACGGTCATGGAACCAGTTCGCGGCCCACGGGTAGAGCAGGATGCCGACCCCGGCCAACGCCAACGCGGCGACGATGATCCGCGACCGCGACCAGCCGGTCAGGACCTGGGTGATCAACGTGGGTCTCGGACGGGCGGCGACCCGCATCGCTGCGCTTCGCCGCCCGTCCGTGGAGTCGGTGATCAGTGCCCGCGACGGCGGAGACTGCTGACGGTCACCGCGCCGGCGCCGGCCAGGAGCAACAGGCCACCGAGGTAGACGAGCGTGACCCCGGGACCACCGGTCAGCGGAAGCGGGAACCCGTTGTTCGCCGGCGGGTCCGAGACGGTCACATCGACGGTGGCGGGGTCGTTGCTCGCCACGTCGACCTTGATCGGCTCGGCCTGGAGCTCGTATCCGGGCGGCGCCTTGGTCTCGACCACCCAATAGTGCTGGCAGGGCGGATTGGGCGCCGTCGCCGGATCGGTGAGGGTCACGTTGTCGGCGAAGCAGGAGTAGCGCAGCCCCGAGATCGACGCGATCCCGTTGGCGTCCGTCGTCCAGGTGTTCGTCGAGCTGCCCGCCGGGATGCTGATCGGGTTGGTGCCCGCGGCGGCGTCGGCCTGACTGAGGTAGACCTGGAACTGCGCGCCGGCCAGCTTCGTGGCGGAATCGCCCGTCTTCTGCTTCAGGATCGTGATCTCGCCCCACTTGCTGTAGACCGGCGGCGTGACGACCGGGTGCTTGCGGACTTTGGAGTTGTTGTCGGGGTAGAGGTTGGCGGTGTTCACGATCTGACCGGTGGCGTTCGCACTGGTGTGCAGCACCACCTTCACCTGGGCGCTGCTGTGCGCGAGCAGCTTGGCGCGTCCCGCGGCCGTGAAGACGATGTCGACCAGCGGGCCTCCGGAGGTCGCGCCGGCCGGGGTGATGGTGTAGTCGGTGCCCGAGGCCAGGGACGTGCCGTCGGTCAGGGAGACGTCGGCCCCGACGTAGTCGAGCTTGGAGTCGAGCTGGTCGGTGATCTCGTAGGCGTCGATGTTGGGCTTGGGGTCACTGGCGCGGGACGGGATGTCGGTCAAGATCGTCCAGTCGAACGTCTGGCCCAGCGCGGCGACCGCGTCGTCCTTGACGGTCTTCGTCGCGTTGACGACGTCGTCCTTCGGGTAGACGTAGACCTTGTACATCCAGGAGCTCTGGTTGTTCGGGTCAGTGAGGGGAATGCTCACCAGGAACGGCACCGAGACCGTCGTGCCGGCCGGCGAGTCGGTCTCCTCGACCAGATAGAGCCCGAGCGGAAGATTGGCCAGATCGATGACGCCGTTGGCGTCGGTCACGCCCGTCTGCGCCGTGCCGCACCCGTAGCTGGAGTTGCCACACACCGTCGCGGTCGCCCTGTCGTTGCTGCTCAGGTCAGCGGAGCCCGAGAGGGAGACCGCGGCACTCTGGCCGGCGTCGGTGGTCAGGTCGACGTTGTTGACCTTCTGGACCGAGAAGGTCGCGCCGACGACGGGCTTGTTGCTCACGTTCTGCTGGGTGCCGTTGTGCGGCAGGTTGGTCGGCGGCGACTGGAGCTTGGTGAGCACCAGCTCGCCGGTCTTGGAGCCGTCGGGGAGGGCCGGCGACGTGCCTGCCAGAGCCGGGGCTCCCCCTCCGGCCACGACGAGCGCAGCGAGCGACAGCGCCGCTGCCACCCGGCTGAGAGGACGAAATCTGGGCGAACGCATTGCCTCACTCTTCCGTTGCGATCTGTTGGTGCCGTGGCCGGCACGGTGGGCGAATCTGCACGCTTAGGGTCCGGCAACGACCCCCATGGGCGCTTGGTCTGGGAGGCCAGACATCCCATGCGGATTTGGCCTCCCAGCCACAACGACTCATCCGACGCGGTGCCCAGGACGGTGACGGCGGCGTGCGGCCAGCCCTGCCCACGCGCACGCCCCCGCGAGCAGGATCAGCGCGACGCGTTCGTACGGCGCCCAGCCGCGCCCGCCGGCGAACGGAAGCGGCAGCGCCGGGCGGTTGAGCACCCTGATCGCCGGCGACCCGTTGTAGGTCGTGACCGTCGCCGTACCCGGTGCCAGCCCCGGCCTGACGGTCACGGTGCCATCGGCGGCCATCGTGAACCCGACCTGCTGGGCCAGCAGGCTGTCGCCGGCCGGCGCCGTGGTCTCGGTCAGCCAGTACGAGCCCGCGGACGGCACCTTCATCACGAACACACCGGTCTGCCCCGTCACCCCCGCCGGCGGGGTCAGCGCAGCTCCTGGGGCTCCTCCCGCGTCCGCCTGGAGCGTCCAGGCCGAGCCGCCGACCGGCACCGTGGCCCCGCCCGGCTGCCACTGCACCTTCTGCAGATACAGCAGTCCTGGTGTGTATTGGTCGGTCGAGCACGGGCTGCACGAGGTCGGCGGCCCACCCGGGCTGGACCCCGTCACGACGTTGTGCAGATGACCCAACGAGTCGCCGGCCTTCACCGTCACCTTGTAGACCATCGTCGCGGTCTGCCCGCTGTTCAGCGTGAACGGCTGACTGGTCAGGGTGGTGCCACTCAACGTGGCCGTCCCGGTGGCCCCGCCCGGCAGGTTCAGCGTGGCCGAGACGAACGTCGCGTCATCGAGCACATCCGACAGGTTGTCGGTCAGGACGACCCCCGTGGCCAGGCCCGAGGTGCCCGTGGCCGTCACCGTGTAGGTGATCGTGTCGCCCGGGTTGACCAGCGCGCCGTTGGCCAGCGGCCCGTTCGGACCCGATGCCTGCTTCGAGACCGTGTACGCCGGCGGCGGACCGTTTAAGTTCAGGCACGCACTGTCGTCGGACGTCGGACCGTTCTGCTCGGAAGGCACCTTGAAGGAGGCCACGTTGGGGATCCCGTAGCCGGGACCTCCGCCGCACGCCGACGCCTTCGACGGATCGGAGACCGAGAAGACCACGGTGACGTTGTAGGTCTGCGTGACCCCGGGCCCGATCGTCGTCGTACTGGTCGTCAAGGCGATAGGCGTCGTCGCGCTGATGCTGGTCGTGGAGCCGGACGCCTGCCCGCTCCAGGAGACCGACTGGTAGGTCAACCCGCGGGTGAAGTCCAGAGTGTCGTCCAACTCGCCGTACGTCGCCGAGACACCGCCCGAGTTGGTCACCGTGATGGCGTAGGTCGCCGTGTAATTGCCGCTGCTGTTCGGCCCCGTCACCGAGAGACCCTGCTTGGCCAGGTTGACGTTCGCGGGCGGCACACAGGTCTGGGACGTCCCCGTCTGCCATCCCGGCGCGCCGTTGACCGGCGGCTGCTCGTTGCCCAGCAGCGAGACGGTGTTGGTCGGACACCCGGTGGTGTTCCCCACCGTGGCGGTGAAGGTGAGGGTGTAGCTCGAGTTGACCGCCATGCCGGCGGCTCCGAAGGCCTCGAAGCAGTTGATGTTGTTGCCGGTGACGGTGCAGCCGTAGGTGTTGGCCGAGGTGGTGCCCGGGATCGTGCTGCCCGTCACCGCGACGTTCGTGTACGCCGCCGGGACCGCATCGGTGACCACGAACCCGGAGCTGATCCCCGGGCCCGTGTTGGTGGCTGTGATCGTCCACGTCACGGTGTCTCCAGCGGAGGCGACCGCCTTGTCGGCCGTCTTCGTGACCGTCACCGTCGCGGGCGAACCGCAGGAGGTGCCGTCGTTCAGGCTCGACCCCGGCGCGTTCTTGTCGGTCGCGACGAGCGCGAACGTCGGCGTCCCTCCCGGGTTGGTCACCTGGACCTGGTACGCCTGCCCGGCGTTGTTGTCGAAGCCCAGGTTGCCGTTGACGTAGGTCCACGCGGACCCATAGGCGCCCGATGGCATCCCGGACGGGATCGCGAACGTCGAGACCTGGCCGGTCGTGGCCCCCGAGGCCAGCGAGATCCGGTAGATCTGGCCGGCATTGACGCCCCAGGCGTAGCCGCCGACCCAGGCCAGGTCGGCCGGATAGACCAGCGCCGTCGCCGTCTGCCCCGACCCGTTGGTCGTGGATGCCGTCAGGGCCACCTGGGTCGCGGCCAGGGTGGAGAGGTTGACCTTGTACAGGTTGCCGCTCGCGTTGTTGTTGCTCTTGGCCCACGCGACGTAGAAGTTTCCCGAGTCGTCGAAGAACCCGGCGTTCACGTCGATCGTCGTGTCGGCGGCCACCAGGCCCGTGATCGAGCCGAGATCGGTCACTCCGCCGTCGCCGGCGATCTTGAGCAGGTGGTTGCGCGGATAGGTGGCGTTGAGCTGCTGGCTCACCGCGTAGAGGAAGCCGTCCTTGGTGTTGTAGCCCAGCGCGTTGTATTGCCAGCCACTCGGGCGACCGACGCTGACGAACGTCGTCGATCCCGCCGACTGAACCTGCTTCTGCAGCTGTGTCGGAGTGCTCTGCCCCATGAAGACGGTGGGCACGGTGCAGTCGTAGGGCTTGGGAGCCGGTGGCGGACTGTTCGAGAACGTGCAGGTGATCCCGGTCCCCGACGCGGCCGTGACCGTCGCGGAGGTGCCCGAGCCGCTCGCGATGGTCGTGACTGCCTTCGTGGTGAAGTCGGTCGACGTGCACGTGTAGGAGCTCGTGTAGACCGACATCGCGCTCGTGCTGCCTGACGCCATCGTCTCCGAGACGGTGTACGCCGTCTTGTCGCTCACGACCACGGGGCCCGCCATGATCGGCTGCACCCCGGTGCTCGAGCCGGTCGTCGTCGCCGTCGTGACGGTAGTCGCCGACGCGCCGGTGCCCTGCGCGATCGTCAGGGTGAACTGGTCGGAGGAGGCGACGCGTCCTGCGACGTTCTTCTGCAGCGTGAGGGTGCCGGGCCTGGTGCAGCTCGCCATGTCGACCAGGGAGGCGCCGCTGGCGGAGTTGATCGACGTCGCGTCCCCGGTGGGGCTGATCTTGTAGATCGCCGACGACCCGCCGACCGGCGCCGAGGTGTCCGCGAGCAGATTGCCGTTGGCGTCGAAGGCGACGCCGTTGAAGACGGCGGTGTAGTTCGACGTCGTCCGGATCAGCGTCGCCGGGATCGCGTTGGTGCCGGACGCCGCCTGGACCGCGGCCGAGGTCGCGGAGTAGAGGCTGGCCGGATACGTGGTGCCCAGGAGCGTGGACTGGGACAGCTGCAGGTAGAGGTTGCCCGAGGCATCGAAGGCGATGTCGCCGTTGATGCCGCCGGTCAGGTTGTGCGAGATGGTGCCCGCCTGGGCGATCGAGTTCGTCGCCGGGGAGTAGGAGAACAGGTAGTACTTCCCGTCCGCCGCCGACGAGGAGCCCCCGAAGTAGTACTTCCCCGAGACCGGGTCGACCGCGCCGCCGGTGACGGCGATGTTCGCCAGGGCGGCGGGGATCGTCGCCGACGGCTTGCTCCACGCGTTCGTCGCGGCGTCCCAGACCCAGACGTTGTTCATCCCGTAGCCGGTGGCGGGCCGGGAGACCTCGTAGGCCTTCGAGCCGTCGCTGCTGATGCCGAGCGCGTTCGTGGTCGTGTCCCCCGAGGACGCCATCGTCACGGCGGTCGCCACCCCAGCGCTCGAGACGGTGTACAGCTTGCCGCTCGCGTCCTGTCCGTAGACGGCGGTGCAGTCGAGATTGGCGAGCGCGGCCGCCGGGCCGGCGGTGACGATAGGCAGCGCCACGCCCGCGATCACGGCGACGACAACGAGGACGGCGCTCGCTGCCACGGCGATGACGCGCCGGATTAGGTCCGGCAGCGCGCGGCTGGCAGACGAGCGGAGACGCCGGCGGGCGCGGGCTGTCCCCCGGTGGCGACCCACGTAGCTTCCTCCCCTGCGCTCGACGACGAGACGACATGGGGACACGACGCGCAACGGCCGGCGATGAGCTCGGAGCCGCGCCCCACCGCGACATAGTCGGCCATCGACCATGCGTCGCACTTGGCCTCTGAGTCCCAAAAACACCGCGGCATTTGGCCTCAGGAGCCAAATGCCGCGGCCGCGACGGGCGGTCAGCCCGCCAGGTGGCCCCAGTCGCTCGCGAGCCCACTCCACGGACCGACCGCGGCGACCGTCCCGTCGACGAGTACGACGACCCGGTCGGCCTGCGCGAGCGCGGCCCGCTTGGAGGTGGCGCCGATGACGGTGGTGTGCCGCTCGCGCAGCGCAGCCCACAGCTCGATCTCGGTGGCGGCGTCCAGCGCGGACGAGACGTCGTCGGCGAGCAGGAGCTCGGTGTCGGCGGCGAGCGCACGCGCCAGCGCCAGTCGCTGCACCTGGCCGCCCGAGAGCCGCACTCCGCGGTGCCCGACGACGGAGTCGGCCCCACCGGCCTCGGCGACGTCCTGCCCCAGGCGTGCGTCGGCGACGGGGCGGTCGAAGGCACGGCCGGCGAAGCCGAGCTGCACGTTGTCGGCGAAGGTGCCCGACATCACCCGCGGCACCTGGGCGACGTGGGCGACCTGGGCCGGCCGCAGGAAGGCCTGCGCGTCGCCGATGTCGACGCCGTTCCAGCGGATCGACCCCGTGTGGGACAGGAGCCCGGCGAGTGAGGAGAGCAGCGAGGACTTGCCGGACCCGACCTGGCCGAGCAGCAGGACCAGCTCGCCGCGCTCCACGTCGAGGTCGACGTTGCTGACGCCGATCGTGCCGTCGTCGTGCACGGCCGTCAGGCCTGCCAGCGTGAGCGTGTGGAGCGGGTGGTGCTGCGGCTCGACGGCGGCAGGGGCAGTGCCGGCGACCAGGTCGATGTCGACCGGAATCGTGGCGAGGTTGACCCCCGCGGCGAACCGGCTGGTGGCCTTCATCCAGCCACCCGTGCCGGGCGCCTCGGTGACGACCGCGCCGGCGACGCGCCCGAACCAGTCGAACCCGTTGACCGCCGTGGAGACCAGGATCGCCGTCGGCAGGCCCCAGACACCCCACAGCAGGCACGCCCATGCCATCACGACGCCCACCTGCACCATGACGATCGGCACGCCGTCGAGGCAGCTCTGGATGCGGTGCTCGTAGACCGCCGCCTGGACACGACCCGAGTCCACCGCGCGCAGGTGGGCGTGCACCTCGGGCGTGCGGCCGGCGAGCTTGACCGTGCGCGCCGACTCGACGGCCGAGACGACGGCGCGGCCGAAGCGGGCACGCGCCGCCGAGGACTTCACGGCCGACCGGCCGGCGATCGGACGTCCGATCGAGGACGCCACGGCGCTGGCGATCATGACGCCGAGCAGGATGCCGCCCGCCAGCCACGTCCCACCGAAGAACATCGTCATCACCGCGATGAGCAGGCCGTTGGCGAAGTCGACCCAGCGGTCGGAGTAGCGGGCGAAGCGGTCGGCGTCCATGGAGCGTGCGACGACCTCACCGGGGGGCGTGCGCTCGAGCCGGTGGGTGCGGACCTGGCCGAGCAGCACATTCATCCGCACGCGCAGCAGGATCTCGACCCACCAGCGCGGGTAGCGGCGGAACGCGTCGGCCAGCACCACACCGGCGATCATCAGGGTCAGGCCCATCGCCACGATGAGCGCCGTCGGCGTACGGCCCTGCGTGAGGTCGGCGATCGCCTTGCCCCACATCCAGCCGGTCACCGCACCGAGCGGGGCGAAGATCGAGCCGATCAGGAACTCGAGCACCGAGAAGATCCCCCACATCGGCGTCGTCATCATCGCCGTGAAGGTGCCCTTGGTCAGGCTCGGCCCGTCGCCGAGCTCGAGGAGCGCCGGCGGCTCGCCCTGGCGCCGTTTTCCCCCGACCGCGGTCTCGGTGAGGTCGACCGGCTCGGGGTCGTCGAACTCGGCGGTGGCACTGGCGTCGAGCAGACGGCGGAACGGCCCGTCGGCCGCGGCGAGCACGTCGCGCATGCCCGACTCGATCACGACGCCGTGGTCGAGGACGGCCACCATCTCGGCGCGTTCGATCGTTGAGAGCCTGTGGGCGACGAGTACGCCGGTGCGCCCCGAGATGAGCCGGTCGGCAGCGGCGACGACGCGTGCCTCGGTGAGTGGGTCCATGCGCGCCGTGGCCTCGTCGAGGACGACGACCTGTACGTGCCGCACGAGCAAACGGGCGAACGCGACGAGCTGCTCCTCCCCCGCCGAGAGGCTGGTGCCTCCCGGGCCGAGCAGCGTGTCGAGGCCGTCGGGCAGACCCGCGACCCACTCGGTCAGACCGAGCTCGGCGATCGCGGCCTCGATCTCGCCGCGCGGCAGGTCGGCGAAGAGCGTGATGTTCTCGGCGAGGGTCCCGGCCAGGATCTCGGTGCGTTGGGTGACGACGCCGACCCGCTTGCGCAGCTCGTGCAGGTCGAGGGTCGTCACGTCCACGCCGCCGAGGAAGACGGTGCCGGGCGGCGGCTCGACCGCGCGCGAGAGCAGCGAGGCCAGGGTCGACTTGCCCGAACCGGTGCGACCGACCAGGGCGATGGTGTGGCCGGCCTCGACGCTCAGGGTGATGTCGCGCAGGCCGAAGGTGCCCTCGGCGTAGGAGAAGTCGAGGTGGCGGATCTCGAGGTCGAGCCGGCCGGTGGGCACCGGCTCGCCGCCGCTGGGCTCGGCCGGCACCGACAGCATCTGGCGCAGCCTGATGATCGCGCCCACCCCGGCCTGGATGTCGGGCAGCTGGTGGGCGAGGTTGTTGATCTGGCCGACGAACGTCGTGGTCACAAGGAAGAGGGTCACCAGGTTGGCGACGGTCAGGTGACCGCCGCTGACCAGCGCTGCACCGGCGATCGCCGTACCGGCGAGGAGGCCGTTGAGGACGAGGCTGACCTTCGTGGCCAGGACGGCCTCGACCTTGACCACGTTGTAGAACTTCTCGTGCACCTTGGCGGAGAGCTCCGCCACCCGGCGTACGGCGAACGACTGGCCGAGACTCGTGCGCAGGTCGTCACGGGCGGCGATGCCCTCCTCGAGCGCCGCGGCATGATCGGTCCAGGCCGCCTCCTCGATCACCTTCAGGTTGGCGATGGTCCGCAGCGGACGCCGCATGATCGCGTAGGTGAGCGCGCCGACGAGCGGGAAGAGGAGCCATGACGGCCACCATGTGATGCCGGCGATGATCCACATCGGGCCGAAGCTGAACGCCGTGCGCGAGGCCATCCAGACCTGGAAGCGCAGCAGGTTGCCGACCTCGTGGGTGTCGTCGTCGACCCGGTCGAGGATCTCGCCGACCGCCTGCTCGGTGAGCGCGCCGAGCGGCTGGTGGAGAGCGGCGTCGAGCAGGTCACCGCGCAGCGCGCCCTCAGCCCGATCGACCACGCCGACCCAGGCGATGCGGCCGGCGGTGTCGAGCACGGCGGCGCCGATCACGCACGTGGCCAGGAGCGTGACCAGCCGGGTGGTGGCTCCCTCGGCGAGGTGACCGGCCACGACGGTGCCCAGTGCCTGACCGAGCGCGGCCAGGCACAGGGCGCTCAGCGCGATCATGGCCACCGGGTGGCGCATGCGGCGCCAGTCGACCCGCCTGGACGGCTCGTCGGGCTGTGCCGGGAGGTTTGCCCGGGTGGTCGGCAGGGTGGTGATCGTGTCGGTCATCGCCCGTCAACCCTAGGTCTGACGAGCTACGCCGAGCGAATCAATATTTGCGGACCGATCGGGGCGCCGGGGACGGGTGGGGCCACCACCCGCCGCCCGTGCCCCGAATGGTCCGCGAGGCGGCCGCCCAGCACGCGGCCGGGGCGCCTCAGAGCGCGGCGAGCGCCTCGTTGAAGGTGGCCGAGGGCCGCATCACGGCCGTCGCCTTCTCGGCGTCGAGGTAGTAGTAGCCGCCGATGTCGGCGGGCTTGCCCTGGACGGCGAGCAACTCGTCGACGATCGTCTTCTCCTCCGCGGCGAGCTTCTCCGCGAGCGGCTTGAAGGCCGCGGCCAGCTCGGCGTCGTCGCTCTGCTCGGCCAGCTCCTGGGCCCAGTAGAGCGCCAGGTAGAAGTGCGAGCCACGGTTGTCGATCGTGCCGAGCTTGCGGCCCGGGGAGCGGTCCTGGTCCAGGAACGTGCCGGTCGCGCGATCGAGCGCCGCCGCGAGCGTCTTCGCTGCCGGGGCACCGGCCTGCTCGGCGTACTGCTCGAGGGAGGGCACGAGGGCGAAGAACTCACCGAGGCTGTCCCAGCGCAGGTAGTCCTCCTCGACCAGCTGCTGCACGTGCTTCGGCGCCGAGCCGCCGGCGCCGGTCTCGAAGAGACCGCCTCCGGCGATCAGCGGCACGATGGAGAGCATCTTGGCCGACGTACCGACCTCGAGGATCGGGAACAGGTCGGTGTTGTAGTCGCGCAGCACGTTGCCGGTCACCGAGATGGTGTCCTCGCCGCGGCGCATCCGCTCCACGGAGTACGCCGTGGCCAGCTGCGGGGTCAGGATCTTGATCTCGAGCCCGTCGGTGTCGTGCTCGGACAGGTAGCTGACGACCTTGCGGATCAGCTCCGCGTCGTGCGCGCGGCTCTCGTCGAGCCAGAAGACCGCCGGTGTCGACGACGCCCGCGCGCGGGTGACCGCGAGCTTGACCCAGTCGCGGATCGGGATGTCCTTGGTCTGGCAGGCGCGCCAGATGTCGCCAGCCTCGACGTCGTGCTCGAGGACGGTCTCGCCGTTGGAGGCGAGGATCCGGACGGTGCCGGCCACGGGGATCTCGAAGGTCTTGTTGTGCGAGCCGTATTCCTCGGCCGCCTGCGCCATCAGGCCGACGTTCGAGACGCTGCCGATGGTGGCCGGGTCGAGCGGACCGTGCTTCTTCACGTCCTCGATCACGGTCTGGTAGACGCCGGCGTAGGAGCTGTCGGGGATGACGGCGAGGGTGTCGTCCTCGCCGCCGTCGGCGCCCCACAGCTTCCCGCCGTTGCGGATCAGAGCCGGCATCGAGGCGTCGACGATCACGTCGGAGGGCACATGCAGGTTCGTGATGCCGCGGTCGGAGTTGACGTAGGACAGGCGCGGGCCCTGCGCGAGCGCGGTGTCGAACGCGGCCTTGATCTCCGCGCCGCCTGGCAGCTTGTCGAGCCCGGACAGGATCGCGCCGAGGCCGTCGTTGGCCGAGAGGCCCGCGGCGGCGAGGTCGTCGCCGTACTGCTCGAAGACGGTCTTGAAGTAGGCCTTGACCACGTGGCCGAAGACGATCGGGTCCGAGACCTTCATCATCGTGGCCTTCAGGTGCACCGAGAACAGGACGTCGTCGGCCTTGGCCGTGGCCAGCGCGTTGGCCAGGAAGGCCTGCAGGTGCGCGGCCTGCATCTTGGTGGCGTCGACGACCTCGCCGGCGAGCACCTTGAGCTCCGGCAGCAGGACCAGCGCCTCGCCCGCCTCGGTCTCGAGGACGATCGAGAGGGTGTCGTCGGCGGCCATCGTGACCGACTTCTCGTTGGACCGGAAGTCGTGCTCGCCCATCGTCGCGACGTTGGTCTTCGAGTTCGCGTCGAAGGACTTGTTGCGGTGCGGGTGCGACTTGGCGTAGTTCTTCACGGATGCGGGCGCACGGCGGTCGGAGTTGCCCTCACGCAGGACCGGGTTGACCGCGGAGCCCTTGACCTTGTCGTACTTGGCGCGGACCTCCTCCTCCTCGGGCGTGGAGGGCGACTCCGGGTAGTCGGGCACCGCGAAGCCCTTCTCCTGCAGCTCCTTGATCGCGGCCTTGAGCTGCGGGATGGAGGCGGAGATGTTGGGCAGCTTGATGATGTTGGCCTCGGGGGTCTTGGCCAGCTCCCCCAGCTCGCCCAGGGCGTCGTCGGCGAGACCGAACTGCGCCAGGATGCGAGCGGCCACCGAGATGTCGCGGGTCTCGAAGCCGACACCGGCCTTCGCGGCGTACGCGGAGACGATCGGAAGGAACGAGTACGTCGCGAGCAGCGGCGCCTCATCGGTGTGGGTGTAGATGATCTTGGCCATCGGTCCTTGCAGCTCCTGACTCACGGGCGTGGTGCGGGCGAGGCATTTTCCTCGACGTCAAGATACCTGACGCGCCTCGGCGGGCCCTTCCCCCACCTTGTCAGCAACGGTGCTCCCGGGGAAAGGCGTGCCACTGGTCTAGTGTCAGAGGAAAGCAGCGTGTTGATCCACCTCACGAAGGGCATCTTCCGGGCATGACTGACACTCCACTCGCGCCGATCTCCGAATCCGGTGAACCCGTCCCGATCTCCCCACCGGTCACCTCCGACATGGTTCAGAAGCTCTCCGCGGAGGCGATCGGAACCGCCGTCCTCGTGCTCTTCGGGTGTGGCGCGGCCGTCTTCGGCTTCGAGGTCCTCAACGCCGGAGGCCGCGGACCCGCGGCGAGCACCGTGACCACGGTCGCCCTCGCCTTCGGGTTCACCATCCTGCTCCTGATCTACTCCTTCGGCCGGATCTCCGGTGGCCACTTCAACCCGGCCGTCTCGGTCGGTGCCGCGATGAGCGGCCGCATGACGTGGCTCGAGGCCGGCTACTACGCCGCCGCCCAGGTCGTCGGCGGCATCGTGGGAGCGATCGTGCTCTGGATCATCGCCCACGGATTCAGTGGATTCAGCTCGACGGCGGACGGCCTGGGGGCCAACCACTTCGGCGGGCCCAGCGGCCCGGCCTGGTGGTCGGCCTTCCTGATCGAGCTGGTGCTGACCTTCGTCTTCGTCTTCGTGATCCTGGCGGTGACCGACAAGCGCAACGTCGAGTTCCACATGCTGGCGCCGCTGGCCATCGGTCTGACGCTCGCCGTGATCCACTTCGTGGCCATCCCGGTGACCGGCACCTCGGTCAACCCGGCCCGCTCGATCGGCCCGGCGCTCTTCTCCGGCAGCGGCGCGCTGAAGGACCTCTGGCTCTTCATCGTCGCCCCGCTGATCGGCGGCGCCCTGGCCGGCGTGGCGCACCCGGCGCTCTTCGGTCGTGCCGAGCCGGCCCTGCCGGGTTCCGGGCTCGACTTCGCCCTGAAGGACGGTAAGCCGGCCTGGCGCGCACAGCACCCCCAGGGCGGCTACGCGGCCCAGGCCGGTCAGCAGGCGGCACCCACCTGGCAGCAGCCGGTCGCGCCGGCGGCCGAGGGCGAGCTTCCCGTCTACGAGCAGGACGGCTGGCGTTGGGACTACGCCTCCCAGTCCTGGAAGCCGATCGACCAGCCCGCCGCACCGGCCGCACCATCTGCGCCGACGACGCCGGGCGCACCGGGCGCGGGCACACCGGGGGCGGGGGCAACGGGCGCACCGGGCGACAGCGGGCTCGACTCCTCGGCCATCGAGGAGACGACCCGGATCGTCCCGCCGGCCGAATGAGTCGCTGACCGCACCACCTGCGCGCGAAGGGCCGGCCTCCCATCAGGGAGACCGGCCCTTCGCGTTGTCCGTGGTGCGGTGCGTGGGCCGCCGCCGTCAGGTGTTGGGGGTGGTGCTCGCGAGCACCCACAGCAGGACGCCCATGGCGCCCATCACCGTCACGTCGATCCAGCGTGCGCGCACCGCCAGCATCCCCGCGTCGCGCTGTGGCAGCACGCTCCGCAGCGCCGCCCCGACGACCAGCGAACCGGCAACGCAGTGCAGCCCCGTGCGCCAGTGGCCGGTGCCGACCACCACGAGCCCGGCGATGGTGACGCCCAGGATCATCAGGTAGAAGGCGCCGCCGATCGTGGAGGGATAGCGTCGCTTGTCCTCCTCCGGAGCCGAGACCTCCGACGTCTGGGACGCGGGGGCGACGGGCTCCTCCTCAGGAGAGGATCCCTCGGCGAGCGGGGACACAAGAGTCACGTTAGTGGACGCCCTTAGGTGCGGACCGGCGGCTGGCGGGTCGCTCACGCGGCCGGTAGGACTGCTCGTTCGGCCGCCAGCACGATGTTCGACAGCAGCATGGCACGAGTCATCGGGCCGACACCGCCCGGGTTCGGTGAGATCCACCCGGCGACATCGGTGACCGTGGGGTGCAGATCCCCCGCGATCTTTCCGTCGACGCGGCTCACGCCGACGTCGAGCAGCGCGGCGCCCGGCTTGACCATGTCGGCGGTGATGATGCCCGGTACGCCGGCCGCGGCGATGACGATGTCGGCGGTGCGGGTGTGAGAGGCCAGGTCGCGCGTGCCGGTGTGGCACAGCGTCACCGTCGCGTTCTCGGTACGCCGCGTGAGCAGCAGCCCGAGCGGGCGGCCGACGGTGAGCCCGCGACCGACCACGACCACCTCAGCCCCGCGGATCTCCACGCCGTGGCGGCGCAGCAGCTCGATGCAGCCCACCGGCGTACAGGGAAGCATGCCGGGCTCGCCGAGCACGAGCTTGCCGAGGTTGACCGGGTGCAGTCCGTCGACGTCCTTGTCGGGGTCGACGCGCGAGAGCAACCGGAACTCGCCGAGACCGGTCGGCTGCTGCACCAGGAACCCGGTACACGCGGGGTCCGCGTTGAGCCTGTCGATCTCGGCCTCGACCTCCTCCTGGGTGGCGGTGGCCGGCAGGTCCACGCGGATCGACTCGATCCCGATCTCGGCGCAGTCCTTGTGCTTGGCATTGACATACCAGTGCGACCCCGGATCGTCACCGACGAGCACCGTGCCCAGGCCCGGGGTGTGGCCCAGGGCCTTGAGCTTCGCCACCCGTTCGGCCAGTTCGGCCTTGATGGTCTTCAGCGTCGCGCTTCCGTCGAGCTTCTGTGCGGTCATCGGTGTGCTCGCTCTCAGTGGAAGAAGTGCCGGGTGCCGGTGAAGTACATGGTCACGCCGGCGGCGCGGCATGCCTCGATCGTGAGCTCGTCGCGGACGGAGCCGCCCGGCTGCACGATCGCCTTCACGCCGGCGTCGATGAGGATCTGCGGGCCGTCCTCGAAGGGGAAGAACGCATCGGAGGCCGCCACCGAGCCCTGCGCACGCGCGTGGTCGCCGGCCAGCGCGTTGGCGCGCTCGACCGCGAGCCTGCAGGAGTCGACGCGGTTGACCTGCCCCATCCCGATGCCGACCGAGCCGCCGTCGCTGGCGAGCAGGATGGCGTTGGACTTCGCCGCGCGGCAGGCCTTCCAGGCGAAGACGAGGTCCTTCAGCGTCTGCTCGTCCGCGGCCTCGCCCGTGGCGAGCGTCCAGCCGGCGGGGTCGTCACCGTCGGCATCGACGTGGTCGACCGACTGCATCAACAGGCCACCCGAGATCGGCCGCATCTCGACCTGGGCTCCCCCGCCGACGGGGGCCACCAGGATGCGGATGTTCTTGCCGCCGCGCGGCAGGCTCGTCAGCACGTCCAGCGCGCCGTCCTCGTACGCCGGAGCGACGATCGCCTCGGTGAAGGTCTCGCGCAGCTGCTCGGCCATCGCGACCGACACCGGCCGGTTGGTGGCGATCACGCCGCCGAACGCGCTGACCGGGTCGCAGGCGTGCGCCTTGCGGTGGGCCTCGGCGATGTCGGCGCCCACGGCGATCCCGCACGGGTTGGCGTGCTTGATGATCGCGACAGCGGGCTCGGCGAAGTCGCCTGCCGCGCGTCGTGCCGCGTCGGTGTCGACGTAGTTGTTGTAGGACATCTCCTTGCCGTGCAGCTGCTCGGCCCCGGCGAGCCCGCCCGCCTGGTAGCCGTTGACGTACAGGGCCGCCCGCTGGTGCGGGTTCTCGCCGTACCGCAACACCGTCTTCTTGTCCCAGGTCGCGCCGACCCAGGCCGGGAAGCCGCTGCCCTCGCTCGAGTCGACCAGCACGTTGCCCATCCACGAGGCCACGGCGACGTCGTACGTCGCGGTGTGGACGAACGCCTTGGCCGCCAGCGCCTTGCGCTCGGCGTAGGTGAAGCCGCCGCTCGTGGCGGCCTCCAGGGCACGGGGGTAGTCGGCGCCGTCGGTGAGGATCGCGACGCTCGGGTGGTTCTTCGCGGCTGCGCGGACCATCGAGGGGCCGCCGATGTCGATCTTCTCGATGCAGTCGTCGATGCTCGCGCCCGAGGCCACCGTGTCGGCGAACGGGTAGAGGTTGACCACCACCAGGTCGAACGGCTCGACGCCGAGATCGGCGATCTGCTGGACGTGGCTGTCGAGTCGCCGGTCGGCGAGGATCCCGGCGTGCACGCGCGGGTGCAGCGTCTTCACCCGGCCGTCGAGGCACTCCGGGAACCCGGTCAGGTCCTCGACCTTGGTGACGGGCAGCCCCAGCTCGGCGATCAGTGCGGCCGAGCCGCCGGTGGAGACCAGCTCGACACCGGCCTCGTGCAGACCCTGCACGAGCTCGGCGAGCCCGGTCTTGTCGTAGACGGACACCAGCGCCCGCTTGATCGCGATCCTGCCCTCGTCGGTTGCAGTCTGGCTCATGCGTACTCCTCATCGGTCGTCATCCGGACGAGGGGCACCCAGGCGGTCGATGCCTACTCTTCCCATCGCTGGGAGCCCTAGGTGGGCCACACTCCCCGGTGGTCGCCCACCCGCGCCAGTCGTGTGCCGGCAGTCTACCGGCGAGAGGTCGCTCCGTGACACGCGAGGAGTCACCCCGTGACACCCGAGGAGTCACCTCCTGACACGCGAGAGGTCGCCCCATGACACCCGAGACGTCACCTCCTGACACGCGAGAGGTCAGTTCGTGACTCCTCGCATGTCGCGAACTGACGCTTCGGCTATCACGAACTGACGCTTCGGGTGCAACTACGTGACGTCTCGGCTGTCAGGGGGTGACGTCTCGGCCGAAGGCGACGGTACGACCCCGCACCGTCCAGCCTTCGCGGGCCATCCGGCCCACGCTGGTGGCGAGCATCTCGTGCTCGGCCTCCAGGATCCGTCCGTGCAGGCTCTCCTCGGTGTCGTCCGGGAGGACCTCGACGGCCCGCTGGGCGATGATCGCGCCGGTGTCGACCCCGGCGTCGACCACGAAGAGGGTGCAGCCGGTGATCTTGACGCCGTACTCGAGCGCATCGCGCGCGCCGTGCATCCCGGGGAAGCTGGGCGAGAGTGCGGGATGGGTGTTGATCGTGCGGCCGCCGAACGCGGCGAGGAATCGGGCGCCGACCAGCTTCATGAAGCCAGCGAGTACGACGAGGTCCGGCGAGTACGCCGCGACGGCGTCGGTGAGTGCGGCGTCCCACGCCTCGCGGCTCTCGTGCTCGCCGAGCCGGCACACGAAGGTCTCGATGCCGGCGCCTGCTGCCCGCTCGAGGCCACGGATCCCGTCGCGGTCGGCGCCGACGGCGACGATCTGCGCGCCGTAGGCCGGGTCCGCGCAGGCGTCGATCAGGGCCTGGAGGTTGGTGCCGGAGCCGGACACCAGGACGAGGAGTCGAACGGTCACGGCCGCTGAGTCTAGGCGTCGGCGTACTGGCGCCGCTGCCACCAGGTCATGACCGCCCCCGCGGCGAGACCCCCGACACCGAAGTAGGCGATCGCGTGCCACAGCACCGCGCCGGCCAGCGGCCCGAAATCGGCCATCCGGCCGGGCCCGATCGCCCCGCCCGCGACGGCGGAGAGCAACCCGGTCGCCACCCCGGCGACCACGCCCACGGCCAGGCCGCGGGCGAGCCCGACCTCCCAGCGCACCGCCGGCCGGCGGTGCTGGGTCAGGGCGACGGCGGAGACGGCGACCAGCGGTGCCAGCCCCTGGAGGACGGAGAGCCACGCGGGCGTGTGCCCGGAACCCGGCAGCGCCGCCAGGAGCGGAAGTATCGGGAGCGGCCCGATCGCGACGGCACCCGGCGAGACCAGGGTGCCCACCCCGACCGTGAAGCCGGGACCGAGGAGATACGAGCCGGAGAAGAGCGCCGCATTCGGCAGCACCAGAAGCATCAGCAGGACGTAGAGGACGGCACCACCGGCGTGGGTGTGGAGCTGGCTCATGATGTTGGCGGCCGTGGAGAAGTGCCAGATCAGCGAGACCACGAAGACCACCGACGAGACCAGCCACCAGCACACCAGGGCGAGCCGTACGCCGACCCCGGTCGCCCGCACGGGCTCGGGGACTCGCGCCAGCCATCCGGCGGCGCGGCCGGAGCCCACGGCGATGGCGCAGCCGCCGATGCCACCCGCGAGCAGCACCGACCAGACGAACACCCCCGCGGACGACGGCCGGGTCGCCGCGCTCCCGGCCAGTCGGACGGTGAGCTCGGCCACCGCGACGTACCCGATGGCGAAGCAGAGCGCGGCGGTCGGCACGATCATGTCGCGCTCGCCGTCGCCGAGGCGGTGCACATCCGGCCCGTGGGCCGAGACGGAGTCGCCCACACGCAACCCGGCCCGCCAGCAGGCCCAGGCGCACAGCGCCGTGATGCCGAGCGGCACCACGGTCACGCTGGCACCCGCGACGGTGAGGCCCGAACCGTGGCCGAGGAGCCAGCCCAGGGCGCCCATCCGCAGCCCGTCACTCGAGGTGCCGTGGGCACCTGCGTCGGTGAGGAACCAGCCGGCGACCCCCGCAGCCATCGCGATGAGCAACGGGGCGAACGCCGCGACGGCACCACCGAGCAGTGTCGTCAGCACGAGCGGACGGCGGTGGCGGAGGTCGGCCGACACCTCGCCGGCCGAGCGTGCGACACGGGTGGAGGGTGAGAGCAGCGAGGTCATCGCGCACCATCCTGACTCGATGCGAAGGTCGGTTCGCGCAGACTCGCCGGGTAGCCTGTCCACCGCTCATGAGGATCACTGCCGACGACCACGCCGCCTTCGAGACGTTCTACAAGGACGTCCGCAGCCGCCTGCTGCTCCAGACCTGGGCCCTGACCGGCGATCTCTCGGCGGCCCAGAAGTCCGTACGCGACGCGTTCGTCGTCGGGTGGCACCACTGGCGCAAGCTGCGCCGCCTGTCCGACCGCGCGCGTGAGGACTGGGTGCGCCCGGTGGCCTGGCAGCGGGCCCAACGCCGCCACTCGGTCCCCCATCTGCACCGCGATCGCGGTGTCGACCCCGAGGTGCGCGCGACCCTGGCCGCGCTCGGCAAGCTGTCCGCCGCACAGCGCAAGGTGCTGCTGCTCTCCACCCTCGCCACGATCGACTTCGACACGCTCTCGCGCGAGATGGGGTTGCCGAAGGGCCGCACCGAGGTGCTGCTGCAGTCCTCGACGGCGCAGTTCGCCCTGGTGCGCGCGATCCCGTCCAGCTCCGTGGCGCAGGTCTTCACCCCCATGGCCCAGTACGTCGCCGAGCGGTCCTGGCCGCGAGCGACCATCATCACGCGGGCCGGCGCCGCCCGTCGGCGTACGCACACCCTGGCGGGCGCGGTCGCGGGATGCGCCGCGCTGCTCGTCTCCGGGGTCGTCGTCTCCCACGCCGCGACGACCCAACCGTCGCTGCAGACGCTGAGCATGCATGGGCGGATGCCGAAGCACGCGCCCGTGCTGGTGGACCATCACTACCCCCTCGGCACGGGCCAACTGCTCGCCGACGCCGCCGTCAGCGCAGCGCTCCCCGGCAGGTGGAGCACCCAGCTGACCTCCGACAGCGGGACGACGGCGCTGCCGTGCACGCCACGGACCTCGGCCGATGAGCACCCGGACGCGTCGCTGGCACGCACGTTCGTCGGGCCGCACGCCAAGGATCTGGTGACCACCACGTTGACCGCCTCGGCCACTGCGGGCCGGGCCGCGGCGGCGTACCGCACGACGCTCGGCTGGCTCGCCGGGTGCGCGGTGCCGCGGCTGCAACTGATCAGCACCGAGTCGCTCGCGGGCGTCGGCGACCAGGCGACCCTGATCGGCTTGCGGGACTGGAGCGCGCCGACGCGTTCGCTCGTGGTCGGCGTGGCACGCAGCGGCTCGCTGACGACCACCGTGGCCGCGACCGTGCCCGTCTCCCCCAAGGCCGGGCTTCCGCTGGCCGCGAGGCTCCTGGCTCAGGCGGTCCGGCCGGTGTGCGCGCTTCCCGGCGCGGGGGCCTGCGTCGGCTCCACCAGCAGGCGGGAGGTGCCGGCGCTACCGGTCGGGGCGGACGCGGGACTGCTCGACGTCGTCGACCTACCGCCTGCCAGGACGATCACGCAGCCGTGGGTGACCACGTCACCGCAACGGGCCATCACGAACCCCGCGGCGAGCCACTGCGACGAGACCAGCTTCAACACCGGCTCCGTCTCCGGTGCGCTGACCCGGACCTTCCTGGTCACCAAGGACAGCCCCGGCGTGCGCTTCGGGCTGAGCCAGACCCTCGGACTGCTGAGGAGCCCGCGGGCCGCGGCGGCGTTCGTCGGCGGGATCGAAGCGCGCCTGACCGGCTGCTCGCACCGCGAGCTCGGCAGCAAGGCGACCCGGATGGCCGCGCCGATCGTGAAGGGCGGCAGCACGGTCGACCTCTGGAATGTCCAGGTCGGCAGCAAGAGCGGCACCACGACGTACCTGATGGCGCTGGTGCAACGCGGCCGGGCGGTCTCGCAGCTGAGCTTCGTGCCGACCGGCAAGGCGACGATCGACCGGGCCTCGTTCATCCTGCTCGCCGAGCGGGCCGCCGACCGGCTGCGCTACGTGAAGTCGTAGCCGAACGCGACGATGCCCCGGCCGCAGCAGCGACCGGGGCATCGAAGGCAGAGCGTCAGAGGCTCTTCATGATCTCGCTCATCAGGGCGGCGGTCTCGGACGGCGTCTTGCCGACCTTCACGCCGACGGCCTCGAGGGCCTCCTTCTTCGCGGCGGCGGTGCCCGCGGAGCCCGACACGATCGCGCCGGCGTGACCCATGGTCTTGCCCTCCGGCGCGGTGAAGCCGGCCACGTAGCCGACGACCGGCTTGGTGATGTGCTCCTTGATGTACGCCGCGGCGCGCTCCTCGGCGTCGCCGCCGATCTCGCCGATCATCACGATCGCCTTGGTCTCCGGGTCGTCCTCGAACGCCTGGAGC
>Ga0131853_10003711_pt1 | contig 27427 bp, 14 predicted proteins | sample TergutLab28metaG_FD_92764 | JGI IMG/M metagenome (GOLD analysis project Ga0131853, IMG submission 92764) | Labiotermes labralis P1 segment gut microbial communities from Petit-Saut dam, French Guiana - Lab288 P1 (version 2) (version 2) | ecosystem: Host-associated > Arthropoda: Insects >...
AGGCTGAGTGGACCCCGTTCCAGACCCACTACTACTCAGAAAATCTGGAAGCGCCGGGGATCGAACCCGGGACCTCTGTATCTGTAGCCAGAAACTCTGACCACTAGACCACAGAGGCGGTCTATATTTAAACTCATATGTCATAAAATTTAATTTGTTATTTTGCCACTGTCGTGATAACAAAATTATATCTGCAGCCATACTGTTTAAAATTACAATAAAGTTTCAAAAGACGGTAACAATGTTTTCACTATATTTCATATATGTACACATTTGGCACATTTTTATTAGTGGTATATTACGACTGAGCAGCGCCAATTTTCATGGTTAATGTTAAGTAATTTTCACCCCTCACTCTTACAAATGGTACCCCTGACTTCGTGTTTTAGGTTCCTGAATTATTCATACGTATGTCATTCAGCAGCCAATGACGGGCGACAAAGCAAATGCTGCATGACTCCAACGTCTGTTACAATCTGGTTAGGCAATTCACATCCGACCAGGGATCTGGCAAAATATTCATCCGAGTGGCAACTGTTGTTAAAAGGTAATTATATTTTACCACTTTACCTAATGAGCACCAAAGTATCGACTACTTCCTGCATGTATGACTATGTCTCCCTCATGAGTTCAGTAACTCAAACAGACCTGTAAAATTTCACATTCTTTCGACCGTGCATTTTGTCAGTAACTATTCAACGCAGATGCATGGTAAATACCACATGCTGCATACACAGTAACTGCCTACTGATGACGAATAGTTCCTCTATTCGAAATACGTAGAGGAAATTGAAATAAATTAAGAAAGAAAAGTGCATTTTGTTGGTATTTTTACGCAAGACCTCCTGGGAGTGAGTCAAAATATGCAATTTTTTCTTGAGTAATCAATTATACTTAGTGTCAGCAACTGAACAAGACAGGCAGTATAATATGACTTAGTGCAAAGTAGCATTATCGTAACCAAGTAAGCATTTCACATTTTGAGTGTGTGTTTATCTGTATTCTGACATCTTTTCTGTGCCGTTATATTCTTAACTGTGGCCTGTCTGTGCCATTTTTCCCATATTACCTCACAAACGGCACTATTTTCGAAAAAGAAATGTTATTGAACATTGTAAGAAGAATTCGACGATATATTTTCATAAATGTACATAAGTTTTCATGTACAGTACCCTTTATTCTTGCCGGATTTTAACGAAACTTGAATTTTCTCGACGGATTTTGGAAATATATTCAAATATCAATTCTTTTTAATATCCGTCCAGTAGAAGCGAGTTTTTCCACGCGGACGGAAGGAAAGAGAGATGTGACGAAGCTAACAGTCACCTTTTGCAATTTTGGAACGCGCCTAAACAACAATTAATGACTAAACAAAGACTCTGTCCTTCTTAAACATCTTGACGGAAGCAAAGTTCACCTTCGGCCATGACGGTCAAATTTAAGTAAATCTGAACAGGCAATGGCCTGGATGACCGAGAAATCGTTGTTTGACTCCCGGTAGACACACGAGATATTCTTTTCTCCAAACTGTCCAGACCGCCTGTATGACCCACCCAACCTCCGACGCAGTGGGTACAATGGGCTATTGCCCCAGGGACAAAGCGGCCAGGCTGTAAAAATGACCACTGCGCCCATCTAGTTCCTAGGTCCAAAACGCTTGAACGAATATTTTCACTTTCTCACACATCTTCCTCACTTGGTCAGGAATATATTTAACCGTACGTTAGGTCTGCTATAGTGCACAAAACGTAACCCATGTTCCTGGATGAGAGGACAACTTGAGGACAGATCAGGATGCAGGCTGCGCTCAACAGGCTCAGGATAAGTGCCATTGTTGGTCTGCTGTAAAATGAGATGGATAATTTTATTTCCCAAAAATGGGGAATATCTTAAATTACAGAATGACTGTTAGATTCGGAAGGAGAACGTTGGTCTGCCGAGTCAGTTAATTTGCCTCAGACTTGATTATGATTTTTAAGATAGCATGAAACTTGAAACTTTTAAGGACAAACCTATTCTTGGACGAACGTTAACCAAATAAAATTAGGTTTCATGAATATTAACGGCCTAGTTTCTTAATAGCGGTAGCAATGCGGTGTTGAAATGAGAACATTCCACTGGGACATTCTAGAATCGAAATAATAAATTACTATTTTTTTCATGGTTCGACAGACGTTGTAGATCTAGGCCTATTCATTGTTAATGTTCGGCGACCACTCAGACACACTACCCTCGGTAGGACTCCTCAGGACGAGTGATGGGCCCTTCGCAGAGACCTCTAACTGAAAACACACATTCTCAAGATACAGACATCTATGACACCGGCGTAATTTGAACCCGAAATTTCAATCTACAAAGCCAACCTACAATAGTAATTTTAATATCACGTGTTTTACTGGCCTGAAGATGACCAGCTTGTGGTTGAAACGTATAGCCGTGTTATCCTTTGCTAATACGTTTCTATGTATTAAAACGTAATAAGATATTAATTATTTAAATCCATAATTAATTCTACAAATAGAGAAATAGTGGCTTATAATTATAACGTTGAAATGTCGCTGGCAGTTACATAAAAATATCAGTCGTTGCGGACTGTACTTTCTTCTTATCGGTACGTCATAACCACTTTCACGGTATTCTCTCTTTAATCTGTATTCTGTAGTTAAATAAGGATTTAAAATTACTAAATTTCACTATTTTCGAAAAAATCCCAATTAAAAAGTGACTGCTAAACCACGTTGTAATTCTCATGACAGAAGCTGTTTCACTATTGGGTAATGTAAGTAATTTCATAACGCAGTGTTCGTATTGAGAAACTAATATTCTGTGAGCTGATTCAGAAGATATGTCTTTTGTGGACCGTCATAAACGATCATCTTATTCGTAACAGTTCTTCGCTGATCCCCATTCTCAGCCAGATAAAAACAGTCCACGTCATTATGTTCTATTTCTGTAACACCTGCTTTAATATTATTCCAACATTTACTTCTGGTTTTCCAGTCGTCTATTCCCCCCACAATTTTCTATCAAAAATTCTGAATGTGTTTCCTACCTCCTCCATGTGCTCCTCTTTATCCTCCTTCTTGTTAGCACCCTGATATTTCGCGAAGTGTGCCAATTACAAAGTACGTCATTCATAAAATTATGTTAGTAACATGATTTAGCCAGGTATTTCTTTCGGAAAATAATCGTATTTACATGGCAATTAGGCAACCCCTTACAACACTGTACGAGGGAGTGGGAAGCTACGTAATATTCTCCAAATCTCACTCACACCAAGAGTATTTTTTGTAGAAAATTCCAAACCTTATCGATTTTTAAATATTACATCCTTGTGTTTTCCGTATTCTCAGCCGCAGACATACGTGAAAGAGGTACAGGTGCATGGTGTAAAATGTAAGCCATCAGTAAAAGCAAATGTATTGAATTCAGTTGTATTAAAAACAAACAACGTAGCAAAACAATGTCATTAATAACAAAGGGGTAAAGTGTCAAAACATTAGTTGATGGAACTGTCTCCTATTAATAGTAATGCGTTAAGGAATTTAAAAATCACTAAAACCAAGTTCAGTCACGTTAGACATTCGACCTGGATGCAAACCGTGCACTTCCGGGAGTCAAAACATGTTGTCTGTGTGCCAAACCGCTTGACCCACATAAGCCTTAAAATTAATGCAGATATTCGTGAACATGCAGCGAAAGGGAAGTGCCAACTTCGCAGGTTCGTGGGTTGTCTCGGGTTGGACTGTCAGACTCAGATCCTACTAACATCAGGCTGTCAGACTCAGATCCTACTAACATCAGACTGTCAGACTCAGATCCTACTAACATCAGACTGTCAGACTCAGATCCTACTAACATCAGACTGTCAGACTCAGATCCTACTAACATCAGACTGTCAGACTCAGTTCCTACTACCATCAACGTACTGTATGTAGGCCACCTGCATCAGTCTCAGCCCCCAGGAGAGTATCTTCACAGAGAAAGAGATAGGAATACTGCAGGACAGGGATGACAACGTTCCAAACCAAAAGTAGCACTCAAACTGGAACCGATAAAGGATGGAAATGAACGTATCCATACGCTCTTCGAAATTCAAAAAGAACCTTAAAACACAGCGCTGGTTAAAGAAAGTGAATTTCGTAATTTTAATAAGATAATGAACTGCTATTTAAACCTAACACTGTTAAAAAAAACTGAAGTTTTGCAAAAAAAATACATGTGTATATGTAGGTAACAGGGTAATCCCGCTGCTCACTCTGGGTGTCGTGGACAATTACCCAGTGAAGTTTCATGGCGCAACCCCTCCTCATTATCGAGACTTCTCGATCACACTCAGACACACCTCGATCGAAACGACTCCTCCGGACGAGTGATCAGCCCAAAGACACAGAGAGTTCTACCTGACAAAACACCCGACTCACAAGAGACAGACATCCATGCCCCGTCGGAATTCGAACCCTAAATCCCAGCAATTTGGCGGCTGCAGGGCAATGCCATCGACCGCAGGACTACTGCAATCGACACCCAGTGTAGTTAGTCTTACGTTTATTATTTTCATCCGTTCCTCCATGCATGAATGCATAATTATAATTTATGACAACACATGACCCTAAATCGCTGAACATCAGTGACCAAACCCAGTCCGCCATCTTCATGTGGTGCACTCCCAGTAACAAGAGGAATACAGTTACTCTCCTACGTGAATGACATGTTCGTTACTTCATATAATATTCAAGAGAAAAGAAATGACATAACATAAGCTTAGTACATATGAAGAACCAATAGCAAAAGACTGCATAACATTCATCATTTTAAAGTATTTTCCTTGCCTAACACCGAAACAGTAGCCTACTGTAAAACTGCATTTCAATATTTAGAATTTTAACAGGCATTACAAAATTTCTTTATCAAAATACTCGCTTCCGTGTCTAAGTCAAAACTTTCCTTTTCTGAAGAATATCTTCACTACTTAATGAAACGAACAGCGGGATACTTTATGGCACAATTATCATTTCAATAAAGCAAACTTGCCACCTGCGCTAAATATTTCTTAATTTTAATAAGTAAAGTCTTCTTGTACAATTATTATAAACATGACTACGTGGAGAGGATTCAGTGGGCCCAGGATGGGTTTCAGAGTTTGACTATCATAATCAAGTTGGTTAATTTTGAGGTTACATAGGCCGCGAGAAATTTCTTGAACATCACAGCCACTATCGGATCACAGCCACTATCGGTTTCCCATGAAGGTCTGCTTATCTAAATACAAACAGCATATTGGTTTTACAGTCATGAGATATTGCAGATGATTGAAAAAGTTTCCATAAAATCAGTTAAAAATACCTGACACACGGTGTTCTATCTTTAGATGACAGCGGAAACAAAAAATGTTTATACTTAAGATATTGGATCCAATATCACAGTCACGCTATTTGCACTTCTACTTCACATCGAAACGTCTTGAATCCAGAATTATAGCGATACAGTACGTACAAATACACGTACCCAAGACCGACTATCATAACAATAGTCGTCGTTCTCCTTAGTCCCTCCAAAAACCGTCTGACAGAATATGACGCTTACTGTAGTATCCTCTGGAATCCTATTGCAATAATCCGACTTCATGAAAATGCAGCTAAAATGTTAAAATTAAGTGAAACTCAATACGGTATCAAACGGAACTGATGAACTCAGCAACACTTCCTGTCTTACTAACAGTAAAAATTAATCGGCTGTTAATGAATTAATCTCTTCGATGAACGTTGCATCAGTCAGTGCGTGATATCTACGAAAACAGTTCAAATTTACGTACACTGTGACGAAGCCAAGCTGAAGTACAAAAGGGTGTATAGTTGGTGCGAATGAAGGTTAAGGCAGGTGTTTTCCTTGGCCACTGTGGGAGATCACTTTCGCGGTTTACGTAGCTTTGAACGACTCTGTTAGACGTGGGAAACTTGTGGCAAGGTCTAACTGTCGCCAATAGCACGCGAGTTTACACAATAGGCTACCCATGCCGTAAATCTCTCGAATCGCTCCAACAAAAAAATATTCCATATCAACTCTCTGTACAGTTGTTATTTCACTTAGTGAAACTGTAACTTATCACAACGTAAGGGATTTGAGTTTAAATGCCTTCTTGTTACAGTCCATTTCTTAACGGATTACCCGCGTGCAGACCACAGCATTTCCAACAATATTAGACTGTAATTTGTTGCTGCACAGCACACATAGCATATTCTGTATCAGAATTTTAATTTCTGGGGTAGCGTACTATAAAATGTATTTAAATTTAAGGTCTCTTAATTTGGCATTTTAATGTTTTATTCCCACAGTAAGCCTGCAAAATTACATATATATATTTGTGTGTGTGTGTGTGTGTGTGTGTTGGAGGGGGATAACACCTTTACCAAATAGCAGAATTTGTATTCTTAGAGTAAACCGTTTTTTTTCTGGGGCGCTATAACCCAACTCAGGCTTAGGCTGCCTCGTTTTGAGGTTCCTACTTCGCACACAATTAGACACACAAACACTCACACTGTAGGACACCTCTGTACTAGTGATCGGCCCATCGTAGACGCTGCTACCTACGCAGCACGTGACTGACACAAGAGACGAACATGCATGTCCTCAGTGAGAGTCGAACGCCTTAAAAGGCACGGCCACCGGCATCGGCTACAGTACAGCATAGTATTCATTTATAGCGGAGACATAGGAAAGTTTCGTGAACTTGTGTATCAAAGGGCAGTACGGATGCCATTAAACACATTTCAGTATGATTCTCTTCAGGTGTTTCATAACGTCTTATTCATTTAACAAATACCATGTCGCACAATGACTTTAACGTGTGTTTCATACACACTACGTTCCGGAAGATGGTTCTAATCACGTCTTCAGAATCTCTGTCATCATGCTGGCAGATTGATCATCCTTTTTGTTTATTTTAAGTTTCGTGGCGACAGTTGGGATCGAATTGGGACATTCTGAATAATAAGCTAGTACATTTATCACCGAATCAATAGATACCTCTAATATTCCTACGTTCACGCATAAATCTCAAAGATGCTAACTCCCAACAAAAATTTTGTACTAAAGTAATAAGTACCACTCTTCACGTCCGAAATAACAGTTCAACATAGAGTCTTTATTATGTGGTAGCTTCAAAATACTCTCGTAACCACTTCGTTTCTGAGAAATATAAAACAGTGAAATAATTTAAGCTACATATCCATCAAAATACTCCTCTTTTGCAACTATATACTTCTGCCAGCGACTGTAAAGGTTTTGGAAACATTCCTGAAAGCCATTTTGTGAAAGCCTTTTCAGCTCTTCCGTCGCATTCTTAATGATGTCACTAGCATCACAAAAGTACCGCCCCTCACTGCTTTATTTCGGTAGAGGGAACAGGTAAAAATCAACTGAAGCCAGGTTAGGGGATTATGGGGGATGCTCCAGTGTTATCACATTGTTCTTTGATATTAAATCCTGGACCAAAACCTATCGGTGTGCTGGAGGATTGTAGTGAGGGGAAGACCAACTATTGGTTCTCAGTTTTTCGAAGTGTTTCATTCTGACCGCATCTCTAAGGCGACGAAGATGACAATGTACATTTCTTTATTAACAGTAGCAATTCCTGTAAGTTATATGAGCGAATTCCTGTACATTTTACCAGCGAATTCCGGAACGTTTTGAAGCTACTACGCATATCTTTAATTGTTATTTTACGTACATTTATAAATTGGTTCTACGGATGTGAGCGAAGAAATGTGCACGCCTTTAATTCAAAGTTCAGATTAAACCAATTAAAGATAAAATTTACAGTTGTTTTTAATCTAATCCATCAGTTCCTAAATAGGATGATTTCTGAGAATTCATCCAAGTTTCGGTCAGTAAGAGGAGTCCAACCTGTCTACAGGCTTCGAATTTATGTGAGGTAATAATTTTTCGGTGTAAGATGTCAATAACTATTTGCATCGCTCTGCTCTTGGGACTAAATTACGTGTAGCGGTATCGACTTTATTCAAATAGAGCAATGTGTTAGAGATGACCAAATGGCATATTCTTTCCTCTAACATCGACGGATACAGATAGCGTTAGACATTCGTGTATTTCTATTGGTACAACAAACACACATTTCGGATGTTGTGCTTACTTCCACCTTCAAGAAGTGTGCTGTCCTTACAAAAACATAGATCTTACTTTAATATGTCCATCTCCTTCGCAATGGCAACAGACTTCCCCCTTCTACAAAACAGGTAGGCCTAATCTTGAGCCCACACATCCTCATATTCAAAGGTTATCGGGCCTCTCTCCACGGGAGTAAAGCGGCAGAAGCATTAACCTGATTGCTCGCCTCCATCCAATGTTAATGATGAGTGTGGTTATGCCTCTGCTCCCGCATACGTCTTCATGGGAGGCACAGAAACAGCTCAACCTTCAGCTTGTTCATATACTTCTCTGTTGTACGACCCTAATTCACACAACGAACATTTTCAATAAATTCTCCGCCCTAAACATAAACACGTTATTTCCTGCTTCTTGTTTAAAAGCTGTGAGTAAAAAATGAATATAAACTGCAGTATACTAAACTAATATACATGGATCCCGATTCACGGCACACCGGAATAGCGGTGTGTGCTGCGCTACTTATCGTCATGCAAAACGGCCTGAGTGGAGTGTTGGCAGGTAGAAGAATGGACCTATAGCTGAACTTGTGAGCATATGGCAACAAATCATAACACATCAGTTAGTGTGGCCACAAGCGACAAGTGTATACAAATCCAAATAAACGGACGTAAATTTCGCTTCTAAAAATTCTGATCCGAAATTGTGACAAATTGTAATTAAGTATATTTTATGAAGACCTGACTATTTGTTCTGAAAAGCACACTTTCCCGGGCAGTGGCGCTTCTGACAAGGAGACCTAAAGAATGACTGGAGAAGGATATATTTTCTTGATCCTAGGCAGCAAGTACCGTCCGTTGTCTATTCTCATTAGGGGCGTTGATTTTTCGGTTTTTACATCCACAGAGTTGGTTAGTTATTTTTTGTTATGGGACACTAATTAAGGAGTGTAAGAGAATACGTGACAATAGGATGGACAATAGATATACAGTGATTAAATCTCAACACACATTGTTCACTAAATACTATATTATTATCATCAAATGAAGGAGGAGGAGATGGGTGAGGCACATAACACACTAGGAATAAATAATAAGTAATTACATACGTTAATGACGTTTGAAAAACTAAATGATAATGTAATTTAATTAATAATTTAAGACTAAAAATAATAATAATATTAAAATAAATAATTCCGGAGAAGGGTGTTAGTGTGGACAGGGTTGATAGAACTCACGTCCAGCGATGATCTCCTATGAATACGGTACTAAATCATTGGATTCCATTACCGAACAAATATTAGGAACTTTCTGACAAGCTCCTCAAGCAATACGTTTCTGCATTCAATTGCTTAATGTATACATACACAGCAGAATCTCTACGTTCTTGAATAACTGGGACCGATAAAACCGTCACAAACATTTGAATATATCTTCAATGTAAAACGCCCATTGAGCTCCAAGACCTTAAGAAATACTAATAACAAACACGCAAAATAACCTCAGAGAGCATAATGCATACGAAGTTATTTTTAATACAATCGAGACACATTTTGTAAACATAAAATGCATTAAACTATTGAAGAAGAGACTCGTACTATAAATCAAGAAAGCAATCAACCTTGCTTAATGGCTGAGCGACCTGCACAATAGCAGGAAAGTGGGGCGAGCCACATTCAGTCCACTTGGTCTCATTCCGGTTCGTCGGAATTAGTCACGGAAGGTCAAAACAAGAGTATTCAAATGGGTGACTACGTAATGCAGAAATTTCTAACATCGAGCTCCACGAGCATAAGACTGTACCGTAGAGACTCTACCGTAGTTCTTGTCATAATAATATGTTCAGATATCACACAGCACAGAAAATATCTTCCATAAGAGTTTGCATGTCCTCTGTCGTCGCCAGCTCTCCACGTAATCTATGTGCAAACTGCTTGCTAACTCAGCTTTACGAAGTTAATGGAAAAATTGCTGTCAGAAGTGCGCTGTCACATATCCTGGTCATAAGCACTTTCTGTAAAATTCTCGAGTACCAATTCCAAATTCTGTGATTACTTGCAGACAGCTTGATGTAGATGGCAATAAAACATGTGGATTAATGCTGTGCTTCACTACTCAAGTTCGTGAACTACCGACGGTGCCGTTCCCGTGCAATTATACACGTAGAGCTCTATGATCTAATTCGTCTTTTTCCTTCATTCTATTACCTTCCTCTGTTTTTGTTTTGTCAGACATAAAAGTGGAGAGATAGATGTAAAATTAAACATGCTGCAAAAGAAAACTCTGACAGTCGATAATCAGACGGGCCGTAAAGAAGGAATTTGAGGATGCCAGAAAACGAGACAGCACTAAGAAGCAATAAAACTATGTTTTAACTTCAATATTTGTTCTTGCTCTACAGAAGACGTACCAGAAATGACTCTCTCCCATATGAATAGACGACAATAATCAGATTGCAGATTCATCCTGGGAGGAAAGAGCAGCTTCATCAAAGACGTGCACCCACAAAATTTAAAATTTACACAGCCAACACTACCTTCTGCGAGGACATTAAATTGGCTGAAGAATGCAAACTGTGACCATGGTAACGTCCAGCCCACAGCATTCCGTCTAGTGTGCTTGGGAGATATCCGTACTTACCTGCAAAAGAACAAAGTAAGTGTTTACAAGTCCATTCGTATTATCATTGAAAGAACTCTGCTACATGACAATAGGTAAACAGCACACGAGCACCGTGTTCACATGTAACGTGATTATGTTCCACAGTAACAAACAGAGCTACATTAATTTAAGAAAATACAATTCCTTTCACAAACATCCGTACAAAAATTCAAGATACTGTTGTTATGATAACTAATTCCACGGAGTTGTCTTACTTGACAATCTTATAGTCACTCAGTCCACCAACATATTTACCATCTGCTATGAAAGGGATGCATGTTCAATACCTATCAACTCATTCCACACCTTCAAACTTAATTTCCTTACATTTTTTTATCATTCATAAGAATGATGATGGTGATAAATACAATAATAATAATAATAATAATAATAATAATAATAAAATGTAACAGTAGAATAGATTCACCACTGAAACTAACGATATAAGCACCGTGAATAGTAACAACAGAATAGCTGCAACACTCTATTCCCTAGGGAAATAGTTTGTCTCAGGAATATAAGTATAAATACCCTGCATAAAGGAGATGATGATGATGATGATGATGATGATGATAATAATAACAATAATAGAAGAATATTTAAGGTAATTTCAATTGACATCTAACACTTTTAAAATCCTCTAAAAGCCTCCAGTTCAGTGGGTAATGGGAGCGCTTCTTCCGAAGGCAAATTGGCAGGGAATTGAAGCTGATCACTCGCCATAATCCAGTGCCGAGGTCAAAAATCAGTGGAATTAGATCTCCATCCCCACAGGATTTTATACGCAGCGTACATCGGAAAAATTTTACCCTGAATTTGAATATAAACTTACGAGGCTATATGAAGAGCGGAAAAGATCCATCTCATAATCGCTGGATCAAGTTGATACATGTTTGGGATTTGGAAATTTATTGTTAATTTATATAAATGCAGTTGTACTTCGGTGTTAGTTAGTGATTTGCATTGATGATAAATATGTGTAGTGTAATTGTACGGAACATAATGTGATGACACACCAAGCTGAAACTGCGGAGCGTAATACAAAGCGACATCCTTCCTGTCGGCAGTTGCATTAGCAGCAGACCAACCAATCGAACCGGAGCCGGAAGCGTATCGTAGCGCTGATATTTCCCGGAACTAAACTCCTTTCTACGTCACGTTCATCACTAAGATTCTTACGAAAGTCAGTACTCTGCATTTTGGTCCCACAATTTTCATTTTTCATCGTCGGCCATTTAAATCTTTTAATCCTTCGGAAAGTCATGAAACACGGCGAAGACGTGGGATGAGCTTCTGAACAGGCTCAACACAAATTACAGTAAGATAAGGACGTTAACGTTTTCTATAATAAGACCTATAATAATACAACGATATTCAGAAGGAACAACTGCTATAAAAATAACGTGATGTAGGAGAAAAATATTTAGACCAAGAACAAAAGCTAAAAAACATTACAGTTGATAAATCAGTCGCACGAGAGACACAAACATGCATCTCCATTACGGAACACTTAAAAATATTTGATAAACGGAAACATTTTTCCTCATTTAAAGTAAGTCTAACCGATATGCTTGAAAGAAACAAAATATTACATTACTGAATGCAGTTCTTCTGTTTAAAATCATGACACAAAACAGGGCACAGTATTGTCTTGTGCAAGTTGAATAGTTTGATGATGTAGGACATCATGTAAGAAAAAAGCTGATTTATTTCCCGCAAACCATTATAAACATTCCTATACGTTCTCAGATTCTTCTTAAAATGCTCATAATGCAATTAACTGCCCGTAAGGACAGTTTTAGTTTGCGCATCAAAAGCCTAGACGAACAAGCACTAAAGACCAGTTTAATGCTGGAATTGCATTACGAATCCGCAGCACGTACCTTCGTTCAGAATATATGTTAATTAATGTGCAAATTATCCGAACAAACACAACATACAAATCTGGTAAAATAGTCTTTTCTTATACATTAAAACATGTTTCGACTGTCCAGATCAGCCGTCTTCAGGCAGATGTAGGATAAATAGAAAGAATTATAAAGGGAGAGACGACTTTTTTACAGAATTATGAATTGTAACTGCATTATCCCAAAGACAGAATAATAAGGCTAAAACTGATATACAGCCATGTTACAGAATTTCTTAGGTATAATCTGTATGGAACTGTAAAATAAATTAGATAAACTCAAGGCAAAATGTGATAAAAGGATAAAAGATAGATGAGTAATGAGTAGTGAGTGGATCAGCCGACAAAACACGAAGTATGTAGCTCCCACCGAACCCTGTTTCCAGTATACTTCGCTGTCTATATTCACATATAAATGTTACTCGTCTTGCATGCGACAGCTCTGGGCCGCACTAACAGTTTTGGATAAAGAGGAACGTGTCCAGCTCGCTCCCCTTTACTTGGAAACATTAGGAGTTAAGAACAAACAATAAAACTAGAGTGTTCTATTTTAAGGTTATCCCAAGCCAAGACGTGAGGATTTGCATCAATAAACGTACTGGCTAAACATTGCTCTGGCAAACATGGAGTGAGAGGACTTGCCATTACTTATATTTTTATCTCTTACACTTTTATCATATTTTTTAATTCACAAGTCTGTGAAGAGAAGCCTCTCTCCTTTATATTTCTTTTTGTGTATCCGACGTCTACCTGATGATGGCTGACCTGCACAGCCGAAACATATTGTAGTGTATAATAACAGACTAAAATACTATTTTATTAGAACAACATGTTGTGATCAGTCGGATAATTAGCACCTTACTGAGAAATGCACAACCGAACGTTGTCACCCAAGACCAAGATATGCTAATTATTACACAGCCTCAGGAAGTTTCGATTATGATAATTAACCAAAAATAGTATTACAATATTTGTAGCCTTTATGCCGATTTTTATGTAATTTGGAGTCTTCTTATTTGTTGTGCCGTGTTATACTGTGAGAAACATTGGACGGTTCTGAGAAACCTACAGCTTCACAGTCCAACACTCACATAACCACATAAATGGTACAGATTACGGATAATGGAAGGTTCTGAAACACCAGAATATGTTGCAATGAAATACACGTACGACGTTTCGGCGTCGCGTACATTATTTATTTCGTAGTTCAATTAAAGATGCTTTCTAACATGCATAACGCCGAATGGGAGAATAGTTACATTGAACGAAGGGATGTGGAATTAAGAGGTCTTGTAATGTTCTGAAGCAGTATGTGCATTCCGAAAAGGACTGACGAAAACCACGAAGATAACGGGAGTCCGTAGCTTAAAAAAAGACCCGAAGTTATCCCACGTGCGCCAACTTGGATTTCGGGTTTTTCCCAAGATATCAGACGGCGTTATGAAATGAATGACTAGCCTAAGGCAACAACAACAAAAATGTTACAAGCCGGACGAATCCACACTCTGTCACAACCTTGTCTGAGGCCGCGTTCAGACGACTGGAATATTTGACAAACTTTTGTCGCTTGTCGACATCACACCGTTGGAGCGCTGCGCTCATACAAATATTGGCCACTGGTCTGTAAATCTGACAAAAGTCAAATGAGTGACCCACTCTCGTTTACTTATTAAGGACAGGCATGTTTCTGTCCCTCTTCTCTTTCACATTTGACAATCACATAAGTGACCTGTGGATGTGGAGAGTCAGTATCAGTCAGTGGTGAGGGTAGTATCGTGGGAACGCGTCCACAATGTTCACACGAACATTGTGGAAATGTACCTAGTACGAATGTTTCACATTTAACCAGCCGTGCGAACAGATTCACAGATATGCATGTGTCTCTTTCTACTGTACATCTACAATTATTGGCACATTTTTCAATGCCACGAGTCGTGAGACAGCTCCTTTCAACAGGTAAGTCGGTAGGCAAGGCAATGTTTCCACATGTTGTCTGTCAAGCGGAATGATGTCTATCAGTGCTATTCCGGTCTTTTATTTCACCACACATATGTGTGTTATTACATACTTATGCTACAGCAAAAATTGAAATGGCACAGTCATGAAGATCGAAGCACGCTAACCTCGGATCATCCATTAGTTTGTCTCAAAACTTGGTCAATACAATGGAAGGGAGAGGGAGAAACACAGAAGACTTGCTATTAGCATGGTGACGATGGCAAGGGGGCATACACGTGGCGACACGTGCTGTGGAAAGTAAGCACCGTGCTTGCGGTTAATAAGTAATTGTCGTTTATTTTGAAACATAGCAGGTGGCATCACTCTTGTTGAATAATGGGAAATAGGTCAAACTAATCGACTTCCCTTGCAAAATGAAGTCATTCGCTTTAATAAGTCCTTTTTTCTCTGATTGCTTTTGCTGGTTTCCTGATTTATTTAATGTCTTTTTCTAAGCTGAAAATATTCTAATGCAGGTTCGCGCAACGCAGCATTGTGTCGCCCACGGAGACATTTAAAACAAAAAAAAATCTTATAACTATTTTCTTTGCAAAACCAAGACAGGGCGCTTAAACAATTTACAGGACATATGAGCTGCTTCCTTGAGGAAATACGTATATCAAATTATTAATTCAAATGTGCCAAAAGTGGCGAAACCCTCCTTACGTTAAGAATTGAATTTTATTATCTTCTGTTCAAGCTTATCTCCCCGCTGGCTTTAAATCCTGCAAAAGGCCTAAACCAGAACAACTGGCCTTAAGATGGAACCATATCCCCCCTCCCCCCCGAAATTCCGAATATGAAGCAGGGTAACAAACAAATGTACCCTGAGCCTCAATACTACTGAGTAAACACAGATTTTTTTTATAATTGTTGTATATTTCCAAATATAGAAAAGTTGTGTTTGAATGCATTTGCCATGAACTCTAAGAGGGGGTGCTGATAAGTCCTTAGCCCGACCTACTTCCCCATGTCGTAGAACAGAATCGACAGTGTCGTTGGAAAGATGGGTCTGTTCATGTGACGAATTGCAAGTCTTTCTTTGTTACAGAGACTGAAATGAAATATGTCAGGCGACGCGCGCGATTTCAACAACTTGGAGACGCGAGCTGTCATCAAACTTTTTTCCTTCTGCAAGGCAAGGCGCCGAAGGAAATTCACGCCATTCTGATAGAAATATTAGGGGAACATGCACCATCGTATTCCATCGTCAAAAACTGGGTGGCCCATTTTAAATGTGGTGATTTTTCCACCTGTGATGCGCCTCGTCCTGGACGACCCAAAACAGTGACCACCCCGGAGATTATTGATCAAATTCACGAGCCGATCTTTTGGAACACCGCCGAATTTCGGCTAAATGAATAGCTAAGCAACTGAGCATGTCACTTTAGCGGGTTGGGTCCATTTTTCATGAAGATTTGGACATGCGCATGGTGACCATGTACGAAACCTGATTATATCACTATGACCCCAAAACAAAGCAACATTCAATGGAGTGGCGGCATAGCGTCTCACGCCGCCTCAAAAATTCCGAGTGCAAAAATCCGTTGGAAAAGTTCTCGCCTCGATGTTTTTGGATCAAGACGGCGTCCTCCTCATTGATTATCTTCCAAAGGGCCAAACTATCAACGCCGATTATTACTCATCTCTGTCTTGTTCTTGCACGACAATGCCTCGGCTCACCGGGCACCAGCAACCCAGAGGAAAGTGGCCTATCTGGGTTTCCAATGTCTTGATCACCCACCCTATTCTCCGGATCTGGCCCCGTCGAACTATCACCTGTTTCCTGAACTGAAAAATCAATGAAAAGATCGAAATTTTTCGTCCGATGCGGAGGTCATTGCTGCCGCGGAGACCTGGTTGGACGGACAAACTTCTGATTTTTTTTGAGTGGCTTGCAATAGTTAGAGCAACGGGCTAAGAAGTGTATTGAGCTTCGTGGGGAGTATGTTGAATAAATCCCGAGTTTTGTCTCTGTAGATGTTTTCCTTTCTGGCCGGGCTAAAAATTTATCAGCACCCCCTCGTACCTTGTTTAGAACGAAGTACGATTTGAGAGGATACTGTTGGCGTAGGCTAGAGTAAAAGCTTGCCATTACATGTGTTAGTGGGAAACACAAAACATGTTGTCACAAGAATTAAATTTTGTTTCTTTTCCATCCAACATAATCGTCAGTTTCCATGCAGCTAAAATCAAGTTAATACTCTGTTCTTCAAAACGTGTCACTAAAATAACGGCGCATAGCCCAAGAAAATATAATATATGAAAAACTTCTCGATATGACGAAATTTAACAAAGTGCCAGCAAAAATAATGTACTACTTAATGCATATTTTCAGTTTTTCACCGTGCATATTGTCAATATTCACAATAATCACCAACACATGTACACTTTTTCATTTGACACTATAAAACTTTAATTTGTTAAAATAGTTAAAATCTCCGACATGTTTCGGTTTACATTTAAACCATCTTCAGGGAGCTCTTAGTTCATGCTAAAGTTACTTATCTCTTGTTGGTATGATGGTGTTGTAGTAGCATGTCGTTACATGTTTGCGATGGGTTCAGATGCTGTGTTAGTCCTCCTCCTGCTGTACTGTGTCTGTGAGACACAGTACAGCAGGAGAAGGACTGTGAGACACAGTACAGCAGGAGGAGGACTGTGAGACACAGTACAGCAGGAGGAGGACTAACACAACATCTGAACCCATCGCAAACATGTAACGACATGCTACTACAACACCATCATACCAACAAGAGATAAGTAATTTTAGCTGAACTAAGAGCTCCCTGAAGATGGTTTAAATGTAAACCGAAACATGTCGGAGATTTTAAATATTTTAACAAATTAAAGTTTTATAGTGTCAAATGAAAAAGTGTGCATGTGTTGGTGATTATTGTGAATACTACTTAATGCATTTATTCATAAAATCAGTAAACAAAAAAACTAGTATTTATGTAAAATGAGAACATATTTTTGGAATATGTAAGTACCCTAAACTGGAGTATACTTTTGCAACTCTGTGAATTTTGTGAAAGAAATTTCATCATGCAATCCAACTGACTAATTTTCAGTGTTATTTACCAGGAGTTTCAACTTGCATACATTGTGGATTTGACGCTATATAACTACTATAGTTGAAAAGCTTTGTTAAATAAGCCAAATATAAATAAGCCTATCAAATTCAAGTGACAGAAACTTTGGGAAGATAATTACATCATACACAATGCCGTGGTTGCAGGTAAATGATACCTGGTCGTCGTCCTCCAAGCTGTGAATCATCTTTCCGCCATATGGTGCTCAGCTAATCCGCATGACCGCTGGAACATCAGCTTACACTCCAATACGCCTGACGCAACATTCCTTATTTTGGTGTCATGTAACGCGTAACAATTCAGATGTGTTTTTAAAAAATTCAGAACAAGCAATTGCTGTGATAAAAGTAAATTACCTAATCGTCCAATTGCTAGATGTTAAACATCAGTTTTCTTGCCGTTGATATTTACGACAGCCACTAAAGAAAAATGACAAACACAACACCGGTAATTAAGTCCATTCGATAAGATTTTTAATATTAAATATAAGGCCTTTTGATAATGGACCCTCCTGATAATGACCGGGTAATAGAATAAATATGTTTTGGTGTAGAACACTTTATGCAATACACTTTGTACCAGTGCTGAGACTGATGTCTCATTTACTGTGCTAATCAGTTGCCTTCACCTGACATTATCATGGCGCTCTACATATGGATCAAAACTCCATACTCGGCCGTTTTTCATACATCTCTTTTATTCTTATAACTCAGTAACTAACGAAACTTATGAAGGGCTAAAAATGAGCTGACATATGTGAAGTGCATAGACCTACACCACTTCGCTGAGTAAACGTATTGACAACAACATTCTGGAAGAATGAAAAGGATACGCGATAATATTAAAAATCATGTAACGGAGGCAAATTTAGTTAAAAGTAGAATGGAGAGAACTGGCTCAGAGTGTAAGCAATGTCACGTGTTAAGACTCTTCAAAAACGTACTGTAATATCAGAAAGATTTCATTACGTACACGTCCATCTACAATTTACGTGGTACTTGTGGTGCTCCTGGCGGTGACTTTGAAAACCCGTAACTGTCTTCTAGAAAATAGAAGTACGGATGCAGCAGGTGCTTGAGAAACGTTGCTGCGTACCTACCAAACAACACGGCGTCTCACGCCAGAGAAAGCAATTTTAATTTACTATCTGTCTATTTCGAAGTGTGAAAACTTAACGACCCCATATTACAACAAGTGTTTCTTTAATTCTGAATTTCCTAGAAAACAGACAGGCAAATCTTCTCACCCGAGTGGTAACTATCTTTCCTGGAAACGAATCTGCTCTAGGTTTCTTCGTAAATCTGAGTCTGTTATCACTGTAGTCACAAATATTTCAGCGTTTACACATTTTTATTTGGGATGCGAGCTGAGTTTAGATGGTGCACCAGATTTTGACAAAAAAATAAACAGATTTCAAGGAATATGCGGCACTATCAGAAAGCACAGAAAGAAGACCCGTACAGATACCCAAATGAAATTTTATAAAGTTGTAGCTAGACCATCACTACTGTATGGCAGCGAAACATGGGTAACCACGAAGAGAGACATGACTCACCTAGAAGCTGCAGAGATGCGCTTTCTAAGAAGTGTTACGGGATACGCAAGACTGGAGAAAATAAGAAGCGAAGTCATAAAAAAAATAACTAGAGATCTCTGGAATACAAGACGTGAGACTCAAATACAAACAAAATTGGATCAACCACCTTGAAAGAATGAACAACACCAGACTCCCGAAACATGCCCTCAAATACGAACCTCGAGGAAGAAGAGATCGTGGACGCCCCAGGAAACGATGGCAATGCGTCGATGCCGCAACAGGTCAAATGACTTAATCCGTGGAGGAAGATTATTATTATTATTATTATGAATGTTACTTCTTTCTGTGCCTGTTTTACGAGATGTAAGCATGTATGAGCACTTAGTTTCCTGTTTTCTTCTAGAAAAATGTCTCTACTAATCATGCTTAATAAAATTACTGTTTTCTGGCAGAAATATGCCGTGAGTAGTTACTTCTGAAAGCCCAGGAATATTCATCATACGCAGTAGTGATGAATTTACTTCATTTCATGACACATACTAAACCACATATAGGCCTGTTGGTACCAACTACCGTCCATGTCGTCATTGGAGCGAAGTCTGTATAGCTCGTTTGCTCTCACAAGACGATCTGTTACGCACCAAATAGAGGTGTACGAACAGGTTACCTGGAGCAGTATTTCTTAAAGCTTTACTGGATATCAGAGTCATTTACTGAAAACATTGGCGCGAAGAGGCTGTAGCGCTCACATGTGTAGCTGTAAATTATACTACAACCTATCATAGTTATAGCTCCTATACAACACGTGTGGACTGAGCGTCCACGTTGCAGATCACATGTAATGCTATTCTCAATATTCTGCCTTTTTTGCGCCTTCGCCATCCAGCGAAAATGCGAAATTCCTGACGGAGTCAGAATTACAGGAGGCAAATTTTAACATCTATACACATGGAAGTCCCGGTAGCATAGTCGGTATAGAGACAGGCTACGGCCTGGACGGTCCGGGGATCGAATCCCGGTGGGGGCGAGATTTTCCGCGCCTGTCCAGACCGGCCCTGGGGACCACCCAGCCTCCTGTACAATGGGTACCGGGTCTTTCCAGGGGGTAAAGAGCGGTCGGGACGTGACGCTGACCCCTCACCCCCTTCTAGTGCCGTGGTCAAGAAAGAGTAGAGCTGTACTTATACTCCCTCTATGGGTCTTAGAGCCTGTACAGAGCCTCAGTGCCTGTACGTAGGTGCACTTTACCTTTTATACATGGAAGTAAGACACATTTAACCCTTCAGTACCAACTCGGTGCACGGTACGGAACTTCGTCACAAGCTGCCGCCGTCAGTCCACCGTGTGGTCGTGAAAGCATTTGGGTGCTGTACAAATTTAAAATTCCCCCGTCATGGGCAGTAGTTGGCATCAAATCCCCTGCTTCTTTGAAGAGCTGGAGCAACATTAAAGAAAAGTCACTCGTACCTAAGCAGTGAAAAGTCACGTGACGTCCCGAAAGGCATATACACGCAATATAATAACTAACAATCTCCGCGAGAAGAGCCGTATAAATTAGTTTAACGGTACTTTCCCGGAAATTCTGCCTTTCAAACACGTTGCTGCTATAAGACTTTAGATTTAAAAAAGGACACTGTCATTGCAGGTGACACCAATCAGTAGAGATTTTCTTAATTACTGAATCAGCTCTATCAAATACTACTTCTTCATGAGACATGTCTTATTTTACTTAAGGTCCTGAATACAGTAATTACATTTAATCAGGTGAAGATAGTCACATGGAGACACAAATTCATATTTTCTTTTAGATGCCTTATTACATAAAATGTTCATTCACACAAACATAAAACAGGCGGTTTGTATCGCCCTCAACACACAGGCTCTCAAACCAAATACAAAACAGCTCTCTGCTGTACAGAAGCAGCTGGCTCATAAAGGCTTCCATGGCGGTACCGGAGGAAACATGATGGGTGGCACAACTTTTATACAAACGTGACACCAGTTGTATGTGAAAACGACGGGTTGAAAATCAATAATCATGAAACCACGAAGCGATAAATATCTGTAAGAATTAACAGTTCCAAGAATCGATACTGAAATCTATTCGATTTAAAGTACCACCGGACGAGAAAATCGTGTGCAGTCTCAAAATAAATAAGCGGAAAATGGAAATCAGAAGTGCGAAGTTTTCACCTCCATTCAGTCGAATAGAGCATGTCTCGTTGCAATGCCGGTCGCTTACATCCAATAACAGGCAGTCAAGGCGCTGGGCACCATTCAAACGCAGTGAAGTTATAACAATTAGCTGTTCTCATTTTGGGATTTTTCCAAACAAAAGTAATTGGGAGAGAACAATCTGCAGGTAAAGTGACAAGAGACAGACATCACAGGGACGCTAATCTTCACAAAAACCAGGGCGATTCGGCGTAATAGCGGAAATTTTAATTCATTTGCTGTGAGGCTTATGCTTGACAGATGTGTTATAAGAATTTATGATACATACTGACCTTTCCTTCTTTAAATTGAATAAACTTCCGTCGTTCCTGCTGTCCCACATTTACACAGCTGGAATGTGATTAAACATAAGCTTGACAACTCTTTCTAGAGTGATATTTTCAGTTTCAAGGGGAAACCTTTGTCATGCAAAATTACACAATGTGTGTACGTAACTGCATAGCATGTTCCTTTTTGGAGTCCCCCTACTTTTACCGAACAAGTATCCATTATCGTGATCACAAAAACTAGCCACTGGACCCTACCGTGAGAATAGGCAGATCCAAATCCACACCCACAATTTAAGATTGAGTTTGCCGTTATCCTCCAAGATGTGCCTAAGTACACCACGTAAGCTCTTCACTTCGTATTTTGTGATTGAAATAATGCGGATGTTCCTCATCATTCATGCACATACGTCGCGCCGCCCACTACCATGACATAATTGAGGTAGTTCCCTGAACTGTATATTTTTTGTAGGGAAAAAAACCACGTAAAGAGCCAAATTAGTATAAAATAAACGGTTTTATGTTTCCTAGAGCATTAAGAGGTCACATTTTATCCCTTCATGATGGCAAATAAAAAGTCATGAATATGTAATACACTATAAACCTTTCAACCCCAATATTCTGCACATCATTCTCCTATCTGTCACTTCGATAAGCTAAACTAATTGTGTTGCATGATGAAGCAGTGGATGTGACCTGAAATTTTATTTCAGAACCGTAGCTGACCTACATTCAAGACGGCAATTATGACACTTATTTCTTACTACTCTGATCATACAAGCACATCACTAGGGCCCGGATAACCAAACACTTAATACTCAGCGTAGTCTGAAGCAAGGAAATAATTCGTCATCACTGCTCTTGTTATGTGCTGTCACATAGGCCATTAGGAAGGTCGCAGAAAACCAAGTGAGACTGAAACTTAATGATATAAATTCTCTTCTGGTCTACTCTAATTATGTCAATTTTCTGAACAAAAACAAACAAACTATACGGCCAAACACAGAAACATTATTAGTCACCAGTAAGGAAGTCGGTCCAAAAGTAAACGCTGAGAAAACTAAGTACTATATGTTCATGTATCAACAGAATGCAGGAAAAAATCTCAAGACAATGATGGGTAATAAATCCTTCAGACGTAAGGCAAAGTTCAGACATCTGGGGACGACAATTACAAACCACACTTTCATGGATACAGAAATTAAGAGCGATTAATTTCTGGGAATTTTTGCCACCATTAGGTCCAGAATCTTATATATTCCTGCTTGCTGACTGAAGACATAAAAAATAAAATATACAGAACTACACAATTTCCTCCGGCAATGGGTGTTCGCAAAGCAGTGGCGACAAGAAACCGTCAGCCTCGTCATGTCCGTGTGTCTTCCAACACAGAACAGCATGGATCCCACAGGATGGATTTTCGTAAAATTTCAAATTTCGGACTTTTTCTACGATAAGTTTAAATACTCCAATTTTTTTTAAACTCGGACGAAAGTAACACTTCGCATAAGATCTAAGAACACTTACGTGATTGGTCTTATAAGTATCCAGTGTTTTCTGCGAGGTACGAGCTGTGGCTGAAGAAACAGGGGACGGTCTAATAATATCGACAGAGACAGGCGGTTTTCTCTGTGCTTTACGGGCCGAGATCGAGGAAAGGGTTGACGATCTAAAACTAAAAACTGAGACTGTATTCTCTGCGAGGCACGAGCTGTAACCGAAGAAAGAGTCAACTTATAAACATAACCGAGCTTGATCAAGTCTAAATTTGTTGTTACGACACTGGTGTTCGAGAATATGGTGCTGAGGAAGATGCTCGTGACTACGACGGAGGACGTAACATGAAGGAGATCGAACATACATAAATTTGCCCTTCATGACTTGTGCTCTTCGTCCTCTAGGGACATGGATAGGGACAACAGTGTAATGAATCTTCGGGTCCCACAAAATTTGCACAATTTCGTCGCCAGCTGAAGAACTACTAGCTTCTCAAAAGCGGCTCTCTTCCCGGGAGTTTGTTGGTTAGTTGGTTGTTTGGTTGGTTGGTTGGTTGGTTGGTTGGTTGGTTGGTTGGTTGGTTGAATGACTGGTTGGTTGGCCAGTTATTATATGTGAACATAGTTTCTGCTTTATTCACTTCATGAAGGTATAACATCTTCGACAAATGGAAAATTTGATCCCTCACTTTTCATACATCTACCGAATTTTCATGGGTCCGGCAGCAACTTATGGGAGGTTAAAATATCAACAACTGGAAGCTCTTATTCGATATATTATATTAAAAAATACGAAACTTTAGATACATTATTGATTTCTTAAGGAACCATAACAAATTATTTATTTTTAACACAAATGTTTTCACCACTACCAATACCACCATTACAATGGTATTAAAAATTCATCATTTTTAAGTAACTGGGTAAGGGAAAGGTAAAGCTAATCCTACACAGACCTGGGCGCGCTCTTAGGGCTGTAGGAGGCAGAGGCTTCCAGAATTTCTAGATGATCGGCACATGAAGGTGGCAAGGTTGTCAGCCCCACGCACCGACCTCATTTACACCCCAAAGAATATTCCTGCTACTCATTTCTGTTTGTGGTCGAATAGACCCCAGGGCACAGTGTGGCCGGAAGGATTATGTCAATGAAAAATTCCAACAATCTCATCAGAAATCAAACCTGCGGCCTTCCGGAATGTAACGCAGTACAACTGTGCATGAAATATATTTAAATAAAGTTACATGTTCCACAACAACCAGATTTCTGGAAGTTATAATCTTTCATACCACATTCCACAAAAACCGGGAAGACCGGCACAGGAAAATGGTAAATCCTTCAGAAGCTTCAAACACGGAAGTGTGATATAGATATTACATATCTCAAAAGACGTAGAATTAATTTTGTACACAAATCGAACCATATAATTTTAATACTCAACTGGAAACGACAGGTTAAAACAATGTATATGTCAATTAATTCTCAGTATGTATGGTAAAAAATTATCAAATTACGTTACGAAAATTACACAATTTCATTCAGCGAACCACCGGTGCATATATAAAAGATTTTAAAATGCATCGATTATTTCCTGGTTGTTATAATTTAATTTAATAACTGTTTATACTGAAAGAATCTACAGCATTCAAGCGGTATTGTTTCGGAATCAACGGCTATTGAACGTCTATCTTGACACTTATATGTAATAACCACGTAGACGCAGAGTCCTTTTTGTGAAGTTGGTCGGTTGTTCAAGAAGTATACCACCTTTTAATAATGCAGAATATTCATTAAAGCGTTCAAAGCAGCCCACAATTGCTCCATTCCTAACAAGATAAATGCAGTTCAAACACACCCCCTTCTTTGAAGGACAATTTTAACACTGTTCCCTTACTTATCTCCAAGTTTTCCGACTCATGAATTGTACGAATGTACTGATGACAAAAGCACGACCACGGACTAGTTAATAAAGTCTGTAGACAATTTTTGTTAAAAAAAATCCACTATCAGAATTTCCGATTAAGTAACACAATTTCATTGGGGACTCTTACTATATACCCCCCCCCCAAGCCTCCTCATCGTCGAAGCTTCGTGATCACAATCAGACACACCACAGTCGGTAGAACTCCTCTGGACGAGGGAGCATCTCGTCGCAGGGATCTCTATTTGACAACAAACAACATTCACAACAGACAAACAGCCATGCCCCCGGCAGGATTAAAACCAGTAATCCCAGAAAACAAGCAGCTACAGACACAAGCCTTAGACCACGCGGCCACTGGAACCGGCTGTTACTCTACATATTTAACATAATTCTCAAGCTCCATCTATTCCTTACTCAGCTTAATGTCCCTGAACAAACATTGTCACAATATTTACGTTTCGTCTTTGTCATTATCTTATTTAAGACACTGTCACTCTAGTCTGATGTCGGTCCTTTGATAATGAACACAAGTTCTATAGCATCAGTACACCATTAATTAATATGTCTTTTGGTAAAACGCGGCCTCAAAAATTTCTGGTCCATTGGATCTGGACATTCTTCGAATTCGGCTCATAGCAATAAAATACTCCATACACAATCAATTGATTGATCCTTTAATCATTCTGAGAATGAATTGCACACTTCATGGCTCTTACAAAGTTTGATTGGTTAATGTCGTTAGGACAAGAAATCTCTGTTGAATTATGAAAATCTTATTAAACACACACAAACACATATTCTTCACGCAAAATGACGCAATTTATCAATAAATGTTTGGTACATACAGTACTTTCTGGCCTTAAACGGTTTACGGATTGTGTTAGTGGATGACTCATTACACTAAGTGCATCGTGAGCAACGTATATTCAGAGAGAGAAAAATCCACAACAGTTGACAGTAATCTATATAATATCTTTTGTCCAAACGGTTCCGGTTTAGATAATGACAAGTGACATTAATATAAAAGACAATAGAACAGAATGTATATATTTATGTTAATAAAATGAAGTCATGGCGAGAGCATAACTGGCTGCCAAAACGAAGTGCGTATTGAGTTAAAGTACTAAATGTGCAGCGCCCAATGTAGCGTAATGACATGCAAGATACATTCTGCTTAACATTCTTCTTGAAGTTCTTTAGTAATACAATGCAATCTTACGTTTTTCGAACAGCATCAAATAACCAGGCTTCGAAATCATTGCTTCTTGTTAACTAGGCTAAATAACACTAAGTTTAACTTGATTTGTCGCAAAAGCAATTATTTTATTGACGCACAGCATTGCAGGACATTACCGAAATTCAGTTACTTGGTGATGAAGAATAACTTTTGTATGACTCTCGTGGTGTCAAAAATGACAAAGAAAACGGGCGCGGTGAACTCTAAGACACATACCGTCACGTTGACTTGAATGGGATTTTGAAAAGACAAACTGTATTTCACTCCTTGACGCAAAATGTGATGTCGTTAACCATTTATAAACAGAATAAACGGGAAGCCACAAATCACTGGTAATCACATACCCGTTATTGAATCCTCTAAACTGAAGTTAACTGTGAAACCATTATATTGAATGTGCTTGAAGATACAAACGGAACTCCAGAGGATATTCTAATTACTACTGAAGTGCAGAAGTCTCTGTCCTCTTAAGGAAGTGTCCCAACCAAAGAGTTTTTTCCATCCACATTCCAATATGAACGTCATATTGTATCATACAATGCAATACAGCAATATCTTAAATCATAAATCCACCCAAATGGTCCCATCAAATCGTCCGAGGATGAAAGCGCCCTAATAGCTATGTCCTTACCTCCGGGACTTTCGACGAGCTAGAATATGTAAAAACACATCTTTACTTACTTACTTACTTACTTACTCCCTGGTGTAGAGTCCTTCTTGAGAAGCTAACTGGTTTGCAGCTAGTCAAGAAATTCTCCGCATTTCACGAAACCCGAAGGTTCATTACCGCACTCATAAGCGTCCGCCACCTATCTCTATCCTGGGCCCGCCCAATCCAGTCCATATACCCACATCCCACCTCCTGGAGATCCATCCTAATATTATCCACCCATCTACGCCTAGGTCTCCCCACTGGTCTCTTTCCCTCCGGTTTCCCCACCAAGACCCTAT